>OLIL01000124.1_pt1 | contig 75958 bp, 76 predicted proteins | sample 1609701 | NCBI WGS metagenome assembly OLIL01 (sample SAMEA4350146, study PRJEB24818) | metagenome | biome: human; feature: gut; material: faeces | place: Denmark | collected 2013-09
AAATAAGGCAAACAAGTGAAGAAAAGCGGAAAAAGCCGAGTGTGAGATCGGCTTTTTCGTAGTGCAATGAATTAGTCGGCCAAACTCCAAAATCTAATCAGTTAGGATCAGTCAGGAAATCCGACAAGAAATTCTATAAGAAATTCAAAAAATACCAAAAAATTAAAATTGGGGCTTGTTCTTGTGTAGCAGGTCTTCTCCTGCCTGAGCAAGGTAAAAGGCATTCTTCCCTCCGTCGGGGGCAGCTTCAAGAGGAATAAAAGAAAGAGCTCTGTTTATTTGTTTGAAACCTTTCATAATCTTATCCCGACCTTCTCTTCCAGAGCAAGGTCAAGGGCGTACTTCCCCGTCTGGGAAGGCAAGTGTTAGCGATACATCTAATCTCACTCATTTCTTCCTTATTCTCCTCATTTCCATGCCATTCTTCCCAATTTCTCATATATTTCTTTTTATTATCGATGATTTGCTCTGATTATTTGACAGTATTGCGTCCTAGCTGTTACAGTTATAAATAGAGTATTTTCTATTACTTAGGGAAGGATGTGGTGTGGTTGAATCAACCCTTGCTTTTATTGGGGGCTGTGATTTTGATTTGTATTTTGCTGAATCGGTTTTTGGAGAAGATTCCTGTTCCTTCTTTGCTCATTTTTATCGGTCTGGGCATGTTCTTCGGGGAGAACGGGCCGTTTCGGATTCAGTTCGATCATTATGCGCTGGTGAACCTGTTATGCTCAGTGTGCCTGATTTTCATTATGTTTTATGGCGGCTTCGGGACGAATATGCGGGCAGCGCGGCCGGTTCTGCGCGAGGCAGCTCTAATGTCTTCGCTGGGAGTTGCGGGGACGGCGGGAGCTGTGGCTGTATTCGCTCATTTCGCGCTGTCGCTTTCGTGGCTGGAGAGTTTTCTGATCGGGGCCGTGATTTCTTCGACGGATGCGGCTTCAGTTTTCAACATTCTCCGTTCGCAGAAGCTGGCTTTGAAGTATCATACGGACTCGCTCCTTGAGGTGGAGTCGGGTTCGAATGACCCGATGAGTTATATGCTGACGATGGCGGCGATTGCGCTTTTGAGCGGGGCAGCGTTTTCTTTCCCTCTGCTCCTGGCCAAGCAGCTTCTAATCGGAGCTTTTTTCGGGCTCGCAATCGGCTGGCTTGCGCTGAAGCTTCTGCATTCGCGGCTGCTTCCTTCACAGCAGAGTCACACGGTTTTCCTGTTTTCGATCATGGTGCTGGCGTATGCGATTCCGGCAGAGTTTGATGGAAATGGATATCTGAGTGTCTACCTCTGCGGGATTTATATCGGAAATTCGAAGCTTCCGCAGAAGAAGTACCTGGTCCATTTCTTCGATGTCCTGACGAATGTGGCGCAGGTGATGATTTTCTTCCTTCTGGGACTTCTGGTGACGCCGGTGGATCTGCCGTCTGTGATTGTGCCGGCTCTGGTGCTGACAACGTTCCTGACGCTTGTGGCAAGACCTCTGGTAAGCGCGGCGATCCTGGCGCCTTTCGGGGCCAAGCGGGAGCAGATTGCCCTGGTTTCCTGGGCGGGCCTCCGCGGGGCGGCCTCGATTGTATTTGCCATAGGTGCTGTGCTGGCCGAGGTGGACATTACGTACAATCTTTATAACCTTGTGTTCTGCATGGTACTTCTCTCGATTTCCATTCAGGGAACGCTTCTTCCGTTCGCGGCCAAGAAGCTTTCGATGATCGATCCTACGGCGGATATCCACACGACGTTTAATGATTACCAGGATGACAGCGATATCAGCTTCGTCCGGCTGCGCCTAAAGGAAGGGAGCAGCTGGTGCAGCAAGTCGCTGGCAGAGCTTCAGCTTCCGAGGGATCTTCTCGTGGCGATGATTATGAGAAATGGCGAAGTCCTTGTGCCTGACGGGAGTACGGTTCTGAAGGAAAATGACCTTCTGGTCTTTGCGGCTCACAGTTTCGAGGATGAAGAGCATCACGCTCTGGAAGAAGTCGTCGTCGATCGCGCAAGCGAAGCGGCCAATCGTCCGCTTGCCGCCATCCCCTCCTCCAGCGCCCGCCGCGTCCTCCTGATCAAGAGAGGCATAGACACCATCATTCCTTCCGGCAGCACCGTGATCAAACACGGCGATATACTCGTCTTAGCGCCGGAACTCGAGAGGGAATGAGGAAGGCGAGTTTTTGCACTAAAAAAGCAGTCCTTTTGCGGGGCTGCTTTTTCATTTCCTTTTTATATTTCCACGATGTTGACTTCGGTTCCGTGATCTTTGAGGATGCGAATGAGGTCTTCTGTGTCCAGCCAGATGGTGGCTGTGTTATCATTGGGATGAACACCTATCTTATGGCTCAAAAATGTCTCATCGAGGTAGAAGTGAACCGCGTTTTCTTCGTCATTCAGAAGGCCGAGCGGAGTGACAGAGCCCGGGGTGAGCTTGAGGTACTTCAAGAGATCATCGGGACTGGCAAAGGAGAGGGCCCTCAGGCCCTGCGCCTTGCGGAATTCTTTGAGGTTCACCTGCTTTTCACCCTTGACGGTGATGAGGTAGTAATTCCTTTTCTTGTCATCCCTGACGAAAAGGTTCTTGGCGTCCCATTCCGGATAAGGAAGCTTGACCTCTGCCAGTTCTTCCATGTTGAATACAGCCTTATGCTCGGTGGTCTCAAAAGTGATTCCGTGGTCTTTGAGGTACTGGCAGGTTTCTTCCTTGTTCATAGATTTCTCCTTCCAAATGGTCCAATTCAGCCTTCATAAGAGGCAAGTTCGATAAGATTGCCGTCGGGGTCTCTCAGGTAGATGCTTTTCATTTCACCCAGCGCCCCATGGCGTGTGACAGGGCCTTCTTCGATGGCGCCGCCTTTTTCCTTGATTTCCTTTTCGGCATCTTCGATGCTGCCTTCAATGGCAAGACAGAGATCGAGGCTACCGTATTCGGGATTCCCGGCAGCAGGAAGAAATTCGGCTTTTCTTGTATGGATGTTGAATTTCTGATTCCCGAAGAAGAGTGCGTATCTCCCGTTCTTCTCCTCGGCCCTCATGCCAAGGATATCGACATAGAAATGAAGGCATGCCTCAAGATTTTCCGTAGTGATCACGATGTGGTCGATGGTCTTGTATTTCATGGCTGCCTCCTATCCATAAACGACGAGGGTCAGCATCGTAAGGTCGTCTTCTCCAGTATTAATGATGGTATGGGAGGATCCTTTAGGGCAGATGTGGCAGCAGCCGGCGGTGAGGATTTCTTCTTTCCCGTCGCAGATAGCCTTGCCGGTGCCGGAAAGGATGTAATTGATGTCGTCTCCGGATTCCTGCTTGTGGAGTCCGATCGATGCGCCCGGATGGAGTTTCGTCGGGATGATGCGGTATTTGCTGTCATTGAACATCCGGACAGCCATTGTTCCTTCCCCGCCATTCATTCCGGAGAAGACAGCTTCTTTTATTTCATTGAAATTAATCAGCATGGCTGCCTCCTCTTAGATTTCTTATTCCCTCGTCAGCAGGGAAACGGTTTCGATGTGGCATGAGACAAGCACCCGAATGTCTGGATTCCGGACACATTTCCGTTCGTTTGCGGGAACTGCTCTAAGCCGAAAATCGGCGCTTTTACAGGTGCTCTCCGTTTGCGGAAATATGTCCACATGCTTTTACTACCTATCATACGGCGGGCATGAGGAAGGCCATCGTCTCGACCTGCTCTCCTCTGCTCAATCGGTTTATGATCAAGGTCTCAACCCAGTATATCGTTAACTTGGTCGGTATCTTGGTCGCTTATCTTGGTCGGGCACCGATCAAGTTGCTTTTTCCTGTACCTCTGATTTCGGCTGTTAGGCTTGTCTACCAAGACCTCATCTTCGGATACAATGCCCATATGTGCTTTTAGCCCGGAAACCATGCTGTTTCTGGGCTTTTCTTCGTCTCAGAGTATAGAGCAGGATTACGTCTGTGGTCCTGTATGTATATGCTGCCGTGGCTTCTGTAGTCAAAAGCGACACCCTCCCCCCAATCTGCAATCGTTAAAAGGTATGGCTATCGTTGAAAGGTTACTCGGCGTCACCATGCTTTCTCAAGCTCTGACGCCTCGTAGGAATCCACATGTTTTCCGTCATCAAGGGAAACCATTATCAGGTTCCCATTGATGTCAATTATCGTTCCTTCTTGGCCGCGATACTTCACTCGCACATGATCACCAACTCTAAAGCCAGACGACGACTTGGCTCGGTTTGAATCTCCGAGCACACCGAGAAAAGCAAACCATCCTGATTTTTTCTTTCGTTTCTGCTTTTCGAGATTCTTGTTAATCCGGTTCAGGTTGTCCGCAAGCTGTCCCGCACTTTCCGCGAGGTCGTCGATCTGTTTCTGAAGAACTCCCGGCTGCCAGATAGCACCTTCATTCGGATCTTGCAGATTGTATCGCTTAGCGATATTTGTTATCACATCGTCCCGAATCTCGTTATTATTGAGTTCTTCCAGAACCTCCTGCGTACAAGGACCCGTTGCCGCTATCGCGAGAGTATTCAAAAGCTCCTCGTCGCCGATAAATGCAGCAAGCTCCGCAACCTGAGCATAGGTGAAGGAAAGCTGTACCTTCTCTGCCTTGCGAAGAAGGCGACGGGCAAGAGCCTCATCTATACATTGGCAGCAATCTACAATCTCGGTGGTATCCGCATTTTGAAGGTCGGATATCTGTGAAAGTCTGGAAGAGACAGTGCTATCAGACCAGCAAAGATAACCATCGTAGAATTGTTTCCAGGTCATCATAAGCTCGCCGTCAGGCTCACTATCATTTCGCCAGCGATGTTCGTGATGGTAAACGTGTCATTCATCATAAGCATTTCCCTCTCAATTTGGTATTGGAACGGGAACATATAGCCCATTTCGCGTAAGTCCTGAAGGGTAAAGTTTCCTTTATCTTCGACAGTCATACCGGCACTTGCCAGAAGTGCATTTACTTTATCGTCTCGCACTTCATGCTTTACGATAGTGTAGCGACCCGGCTTCTCAGCTTTTAAAGCACCAATTGCTTTCATTGTTGCGATGATCTTGTCGATGGAGTGGAACAGCGTAGCGCGTTCACCCCATTCATCAAAGATCTTCTGCTTTAGTTGCTGGAGTGTAAACTCCTTTTCGAATTCGGAGAGCTTACCAATGATCCTCGATACATCTACAAATATCGGATAAGTGGCGAGGATAATACACCAGTGTGCTGCAAGCGAATTATCAGAATCCTTTTCGATAAGAGCCCGTGCCTGTGTACGTAGAGATTTCGTCTCCGGATTCTCGTAATACCATAAGTTCATCAGAATCTCTCTGGTTTTACGTAAGTTTGTAGGACTCTTGATTTCAAAGCTGAGGTATTCATTCAGCCTGTCCTTATATTCTTGTTCTGGCAGATTCTCGGATAACAGCTCGACAGCCTTATTAAGCCATGTCATCTTCAAATTTCTCGAAAGTCCGACCATCTTACCCATTGTTATCCACCGCCTTTATTTTAATAAATGGCACGATCACCTCGTCCACCGTTATGCCTCCGTGTGTCATCACCTTGTCACCTTTCGCATCAAAGGATTTCCCAATGTTGCAGATCAAGTAATCGTACTGCTTGTCAAGAAAGTACTTCGGATACTCGATCATTTCATATTGTTCCTTCATTTTCTCTTTGTCTGCAAACTTCTCCAGAACCAACATACGATGGCTCTTTGTTTCTGTCTCGACGCCAAGCTTCATCAGTCTCCCCTGACCGACGCATGGAGTATTACCGTGATCAGCTGATATATAGATATCAAAGCCTTTACTGAGTAGTTTCCGGACAAGTGTCGCGAGCTTTCCGGTACTGGACAGGTATTCCACATCACGATACATGCCAGAGCGCCCCTGCTGTTGACCATGAACCATATCATCTATGTCATTGATGATGACGCAACCACACCGAATCGTCGGCCCAAAGTCGGCATCGTATCCTCGATGATATTCAACCTGCTCTTTACGCAGGCCAAAGCTTATGGCGCAATCGGTGAATTCCTTACCCTCCTTGCTGGTACTCCACGGGCTCAAAAGCTGAAGTGGATATTTGCCGGAAACAAGGCTCTGCCGAGAAAGTGATGTGATCGTCGGAATCATGGCAAAAGCCGCAGATCGTTCGTACTTTATGTCTCCGAAGCTTCGCGACAATATGGTCCAATCAAATTCTGACATTCCGTCCATGACAATAATCACGAACTTGTCACTGTGATTATGTATGTAATCCATCGCGCCCTTGACGAGCACCGGTGTTTCCCGATCTGAAGTAATCTTTCCTGAAAGCTTGCCGAAGCCTTCAAGTATAAATTTCAAGAATGGTTCCTGTACGAACTCGGCATTCGCGTCGATCTCATAAGCTGCACAGAAGACATCAATCTCGGATTTTGTCTCCGCGACCTTGATCCAATCCCTATAGTTTTGAGCCTTTTCTGCCATAACAGAGACATCTTTGATACGCTGCTTCACGTATTTGCGAACATTGTCTCTGCCGTATACAACATTGTCTATGAATTCTTTCGTCTTTTCATACGTGCAGCAATCGTCATAGAGGCCTTTATACGCCATGCAGAGAAGATCAAAGTTCAGATCTGCCTTTTCCCGGATGCACTGTGTCTGCAGACGCGGGAAGAGATTCATCAAAGAAATACGAAATATGTAAGAGCCACAAGCCTTCAGAACGTCATATGGTATATAAACCTTTGGCGCTGCGAGAATCAGGTACTTATCCTGGCCGCCTTTGAACTCGTCTTCCCACTCAATTCTGAAGCTCAGGTCATCTTTGTAGCGAATGATCTGGAAACCTCTGTGCTCAAACTCATCTGTATAGTGCGTCTTTTTTTCAAGGCCGTCCTCATCAATGAATAGCATGCGTGAAGTGTGGGAAGCATAAGTTTTTTCATATATATATTGTCCGAACATTATCACGCCTCCAATCTGACAAGTAGGCACAACTTAAATTCCGGATAGACCTCTTGTCCTTTTCTATATTGCTCCTCTACAGTTTCTTTTTCTTTTTCCAGTCGCTGCAGCCGGGATTTTCTGATGTTATCTATGCCCACATGCTCTGTCGCTTCTGTCCGCAGTTCCAGGGCATACATGTATTTGTCGTAGCTTTCCTTATTTCTTTTTAGCTGCTGATCCTTTAATTTAAGAAACGAATCATACGCAAATTCTGTGCTCAGCTTTTCGAGTTGCTGATACTCGTCTCCAGTTAAGTTCGGTACGGAATGGACAGAAAGTTGTGACGTTCCATCAAGGAACACATCCATAATCCGCTTCCCAGCCATTGGTCGCAGCACAAAATCTTTATTAACAAATACAGGGAGTATTCTCTGATCCATTTCTTCATCGGTTACAGACAGATCCCAAAGCATGAAGTAGCCTTCTTCGTTTGGAAAATCCTGAATCGAAACCGACAATATCGGGGAGAATCGATCCTGAATCACGTCTGCATTGAGATGCCGCGTAATACTTTCGTCATTGATACTGATATCCATAATGAGCCGCGTGTCCAATCCCTGCCATGCATCATAATAGGTGAGCATCTGGCGCAGAGCGGAATCCACATCAAAGTTCGATTCCTTCCCGACGAGCTTCGTCAAGTCTTTGTCTTCATGAAGCAGGCTCTTGTATTTCTGCGCGTTTTTCAGCTCCTGCCGTAGCTCAGATTCTACCGGATACAGATTCTCATCGGATTTTCTATGCGGCCTGCTGATCGAACGCATATAGACATCGGTAAAATCAACTTCTGCAACTTCGCTATCAAGGACATCAGAATACTTATCGACGCCCATTTCTTTGAGGATCACAGAGAGCTTTTCTTCCAGCACTTCCCGTACACGGTTTTCAATCGTATCTGTTACGATGAAATTGAAAATCTGCACATCTCGCGTTTGCCCGATACGATCTACACGACCGCAGCGCTGCTCGATTTTCATCGGATTCCACGGCAGATCGTAGTTGATGATGATATTCGAAAACTGTAAGTTCAGGCCTTCACCACCGGCATCGGTAGAAATAAAGACGTTCGTATTGTCGCGGAATTCCCGAAGTGCCTCGTTACGCTCCTCAATGCTCATTCGGCCATTCAGGATTGTCACAGAATATCCCATTGCCGTCAGCAATCGCTGGAGATATTCCTGCGTAGCAACAAATTCCGTAAAGATAATGATTTTCTGGTTTCTATCTGCGTTCAGGAGTGTGTCTATCGTGTTCTCCAGCGTTTCGACTTTTACATCCGGGTGCTGGAACTCTGCCTGCTTGGCGACTGCGATGATATTCTCCAGCTCGCTGATTTCTTTTTCCATGTCAAGAGACATTGCATGAAGGGCATCCTTGACGCCATCCTCAATATCAAATTCGGCAAGATCCTCCTCAGTAAGAGAACTCAGTTTTGTATTCTGGGTTCTCAGGATTTCAAGCCGTCTTTCTAGGCTTTGACGGATTGCCGCTGTGCTGCTCGTCACCATGCGCTGCATGATGATAAGCAGGAAAATCAGGCACATGTTCTTCTTGCGGTTCCGGAGTGCCTTGTTATATGTCTTCGAAACGTAGGATGTGACCATTTCATAAAGCTGCCGCTGATAGGTGTGACGCTCATCCCAGGTAAGCTCGACCAGATGCGTGACGCGGTTCTTAAACAGCAGATTGCCGTTGTCGTCAATTGCCTCGCGCTTCTCTGTATGGATCAAGAACGGAGCAACCTGCTCCTTGACCACAGATTTTGCGTTCGGAAAGGCATCTTCGTCGAGTAGACGAACCAGACGCAGAAACGGCTCCGTCTTACCGTTGTGTGGTGTCGCTGTCAAAAGAAGCAGATATGGACTTGCCTGTGAAAGTAAATACCCGAGCTTATATCGAGCCACTTCGCCGGAAGAACCAGCGACACGATGCGCCTCATCGATGATGATCAGGTCCCAGCCGCTGTTAATGATGGAATAAATGCGCTCCTGGTTATATTGCTCGACGCGCTCCTCTGTCCACCCGGCATGTTTTTCGAGAGGCTTGATGGAATCCATCGGCGAGATGACTTGATCGTACTGCCCATAGACATCATCGCTGTCCGTAAGCCTGCGAATCGTATCGTAATCCGACGGGAGAATCACCTGAAACTTCTCATGGAATTTCTCCTGCATTTCCGCAGACCACTGCGTTACAAGGCCGGTCGGGCAGACTACAAGCGTCCGCCTGACAAGTCCTCTTGCTTTCAGTTCCTTGATGACCATGCCAGCCTCGATCGTTTTCCCGAGGCCGACTTCATCCGCCAGAATATAGCGGATGTTGTTCGTAGACATCACACGGTTCAAAACATGCAGCTGATGAGGCAGCGGAATGACACCACTGGCAAGAGAAGTCAGGAGTCCTCCCGCAGTTTCGTTTTTAATCTTTGACAGCAGCGAAACATAGCGCAGATAATTCTCGTCGTAAGTATTCGAGCCGGACGAATCGCTCAAGCTGTCCTCCATCACCTTGTAGACACGTCCTGTAGACGGGTCGAAGACACGATAGGATACATATCCCCACACTTCGAGGCGTTCAAGAACCTGTACACTTTTTCCCGTATTCCTGTCAAAGGCGAATTCACCTGCCTTCAGCATGCATTGCCACCTCCCAAAATATGCAGTTCAAAGCCTCACTGCACGCGGCTCAAACTGATGTCGTAGTACATCAGCAGCTTATCGTCTTCCTGAATGGTCTGCTCCGGCAGCCGCTCAGCCATGTCGACAATGGCCTGATAGTTCTTATCCTTCCAGAGCCTTGAGAAACCTACTCGGATCGCCTCGGAACGGAACAACTTCAGCTTTCCTTTGCTGTTCATATAGCTCTCGAACTCCTTCCAGAGGTTCTTCTCCCGGAGCTTGGCGACGTCACCTTCCTTTGTGCGATCTGGAATATACCAGCGGCCTTTATCATCCTGAATGAAGTTCTCATCCAGCATGACGGACAGCTCCGGCATATCTTCATGGCGGTCGACAGACTTCACTTCCTGCATAAACTTCGGCTGGAGTTCTGCGTACGTCTGCGGTGTATCGAGCTGCTGATAAAGCCATGCGATAGCAGATTTCTCATTCGTTACGAACAGTTCGAACTGAATCGGCTCGACGTCCATCTTGATGCGCGCGGTGTCGTACTCGTTGACCTGATCTGGCAGGAAATACATGCCGTCACGCTTCAGGAACTTCTCATCCAGCCCCTTATAGAAATCCGACGCATCAATCGGCACTGGAATGCCATTCATGATGTGATAGGCTACCATGCGGTCAAAGAGCAGGTACGCCTGGCGCTCTGCAATAATGTCGATTTTGCCATCATGGTCGGAATCCACAACGACAGGAAGATTAGCAAGATGCTGGCGGACGAAGGACCATGCGGTTTCTTCTGTTCCGGATTTTTCTTCAAACTCCCTGCGGAATTTTTCCTTCGGTTTGTACGCTGAGATTACGAGATCCTGTTTTACTGCAGAAGTGTTATTAACCTGTTTGAAGCTTCCTTGTTTTTTATCGAGCGTTCGAACATCAGCGATAATAAATTTAGCTCTACTCAGACTTTCTTGGATGGCATTCCAGACTGCATTTTTTGAGTTATGAAATTCAACCGTCATCCATCTATTTGGCTTTAAAACCCGAAAACAAGTGGTAAAGCTTCTCGTCATTAAATTCTGATACTCTAAAAGCCCCTTATGTTGTGAACTATTAATAATTGCTTCATCACCATTGTTCGTCACTACTTTTAGCCACGTTTCCCAAATGAAACTCAATTCGGAATAACTAAGGTTATCCCCAAAAGGCGGATCTGTAAAAATATAATCCATAGAATTATCTGGAACATTCGACAAATCTGTTAGTGATGATGTACTAATTACCACATTGTTTCCGCGAGGAATTAAATTCTTGGCCTTGATAATGTCATCTAATTTGCCTTCAAATAATTCTTTGACACTCCGTTCAAATTGCAGCGAAGGTATATAAAGAGTCCCGCTTAGGTTTCCCGTTCCACCAAACCTAAATCTATTTGTTTTATTTGCCCTTTGTAGCGACGCCGTAAAAACAAATAAGAGTTCATCCTTGAATTTTGATTCTTGAATGTGCTTATACAATGTAGCTAAATAAATTGTGTTTCTCTTTGTGTAGAAGTCGTGAACATGGGTAATTCCGAACTTATCATTTCTTCGACTTTCTTTTCCCTCACACATGCGATCAGTAGGGTACCAATCTGAAAAAGGCATCTCTTCGATTTTCTTTATCAGCTTCAAATCGTTGTCATCAGGGATTTTTCTGTACTTACTTCCAGAATACGAATAGTTGATAAGTATTGGTGCGATTTTAGCCACTGATCTCGTTTCGCCTAAGCTTTCGTCAAAAAAAACACTCATCGCATGATTACATTCTCTTTTAGTAAGAGTGGATTTGCAATTCGGGCATATAAACTTGTTCTTGATCTCTCGTTTTGTAAAATCCACAGCTTCTTTTCCAAACACGATCTCAGCGCCACAATGCGGGCATATAAAAACATCTGACATTATCGTGTAGTTGATCGTGCCAAGATTGTCATTCTTCAAAAACGAATTATCTGAACCAGCATAATGGCATGTTTTATACATCCACCCGACTTCTTTTTCACACTCTTCAATAATCCTATGTCCCTCGTCGAGCAATGCCACTGTGTCAGTATCTGAATTGAAATGATGAGCTATGAATGTTGCAATAGGAGCAAGATCGTTCAAAACAGCATATCTAATCCCATAATTTTCATTTGTTTCAGTAATAGAATATTGTAAATTTGAGCCATTACACATTTGCGCTGCAACACCTGTCATACCTGTACCACAAAAACCATCAAACACAATATCTCCCGGTTTTGTGTAATGAATGATATAACGCATAATCGCTTTATAAGGAACCTTTGTGTGGTAACTGTGTGCGTTATAAATAGGATCGTTTTTTCCCTCACTCACATCTGCTGCAAACGGCTCACAATGATAGTCATCCGTCTCCTCGTCGTAAGGAGTCCCGTTCTCCGCGATGAATTCCTTAATAAACGGATTCGTGCATGCGGTGTAATACGGCGCATCGGAGAGGGCAATGATGTCCTCGTCCGTGCCGATCGGGAAGCCTTCTATATCGCGGACCTTGTCGAGATCCTCCTTGGTCAGTTTTCTCTTCTCCATAGTTTTAATTCTCCTTACGCTTTACGACGATACGCAGCTTGCTTTCGTCCTTGCCTTTCGTGTAGGAAGCGATGATGTCATTCAGCCTCTTGCGGAAGTTGCCCTCACTGAGCGGCTGCAGCTGTTCGAGCTTTTCCACCAGCGTTTCCGCGTCGATGACCACCGGCTCGAATCCTTTCAGAAGCGCGGTGATGCTCTCTACAAAGAAATCATCCACTCGTTTCGGCAGTTCCTTGGTAGAAATGAAGTCGTCGATGACTTTCTGCTGGTCGTCATTCAGGTACTGCTTCTGAGCGAGCACGAGCGGATCAGTGACGGTCTCCAGCAGCTTCTTCGTCCATTCCTGCGTCAGCTCATCAATGCCATCATCGATCTGATCCAGCAGACCATGCACATTTCTCTCATGGCTGCTCATATCGAAATGGCAATGCGGGCATATCGGATTCTTTTTCAGCTCGTTAGGTGTCAGTTCGTAGCAGACCTTGATATTCGCCATCGAAGTTTCGAGGTCTGTGAGCTTTGCACCGGGAAGGATTGTAATGCCGTGCAGCTTTCTAAGGTTCTTTAGCGCAAGGCTCTCCTGAATCTTGCCTTTCCGCTGTGCGTCTTCAATGCCGAGGCGTTTTTTCGAATGCGCATCGTAGTAGAGATTGATGTACTTCTCCTGAACCGGCTCCAGCGCGTCCTTCACTGCACGAGCTGCATACGTTCCATTGGTGCCTTCTGCAATACTGTCTCTGGCCGTCCGGAAGGCTGCACGCGCGTCCTCGATGGAAGCTTTCAGTTCGTCAATATCGAAATTTTGGACACTTACAATGTAGCTAACGAGATCTCCACATTCGCTCTTGAAATCGAGATACTCCGGAATACGATGCAATGTCCAGATCTGCTTCTCAATTTTCTGAATCTCATCCATCGTATGGCGGAAATTATTCAGCTTCGCGAATGTGTTAAACTTCGCTGAGTAGTTGCTGAATTCCTCCTTGACCTTGTCGCAGGCGCTCTGCATCCTCGACTTCATCTGAGAATTCGCGAGTGGTTCTTCCCACAGCTCGAAGCCGTCAGAAAGCTTTCTCGTTCCGAGAACCGCATCATTGCAAAGATTCTGTGCAACCTGAATAAGCTGCTTGACGCCATTGTCTCGGTCCTTCGGTAGATCCAGAAGCGCAGGATTGAGGCCAAGCACCTCGAACATCTTCTTGAGCTCAGCAAGAGCCATCTTCGCCGGGCGGGAGATGTACTTGAATTCGTACAGATCAAGCGCATTTGTATTTGGAATCTCATCAAGGTTGGATGCCGTGATTGTCTTGCCATTGTTCAATGTAATAACTGCGTATCCCGCGTAGACAAGCGACAGGAAGATGATCGGTGTGAACAAGAAGCTGATCTTAAATTGCTTATCGATATACGCACCCATGAACTGCTCTTCAAACAGGTCTGTATAGTTCAGCACGCCCTGCGGCGGCAGCTCCTGCAGGCGATCGATATAATATCTGGCATACTTCGAGTTTTCCGGCTTGATCTTGTCATCCTCAAGTACGCCAAAGCTCTCGAGCATCATCCGTGCCTGCTGCGTCTTCCGGCCTGCAAAATAGTCAAAGGAATCCCGTGCCAGCCCTGCCATGTTCTTGCGGGTGACTCTTGTCTTCATGACCGGGAAGTCTTTGTACTTACCGGTGAAATATTCATCAAGGCAGATCGAGGCTGCGAGGTCGATGGTATCTTTGAAAGTCAGATCTGGACGATACTTGCCTTTCAAAACCTCAATCAGCTGTCGCATCTGAGCCTTGTAAGTTACATTGAAGCAGGTGTTCTTGTTGTCGCTCAGATATTTTACGAGCTGGCGGTTGAACATCTTCGCTTTGTTCAGGTATGCTTCCTTATCTTTGCCTTCGCTGATTTCGGCCAGTTGATTCGCCGCAGCATAAAGTTCAAGATTCTTCTTGAACTCGTCCGAAGAACGAAAGAAGAAATAGACCTCATCCGGAAGATTGGCAATATTCACATTGCCGTTGTCGTAAGGCGGCATGATGTGAATATAGAAGTCGCGCTCCGGCTGAGCAGTGCTGCGCTCTCCCAGAAGCCCCATAAAGAGATAGCCTTCTCGGAAGATATTGTGGCTGTTCCAGTTCAGGTCGTATTCGTAAATCTTGAAGTTCGTGACGTATTCCTTCGCGTCCCATTCAAGGCAGTTATAGACGACCGTATAGAAGTAGCGGTTCAGCTCTGCTGGAGCCAGGAGTGATGCCTTCTGGTTGATCTTTTCATCGTAGTCAACGATTTTGTCGACATCGATATAGTACTGATTGTTGGCATCATTATGGATAATGAACTGTCCAGAGACCGTTGTCATGATGTCCTTGAGTGTTGTATTGACAACGCCAAGGAGAAAGTCTGCATCGTTTTCCGGCATGGAGTCCAGATAGAGGCAGAGGTCATCTTTCAGGTTTTCTGCCGTCAGTCCGAACTGCACATCGAGGCCGTTTGTCGTTAGTCTGTGCACGCTAAGTGCGTAGATGATCTGAATCGCCAATGGTTTATAGACCTTGTGTGGGAATGACCGGTTGATAATCTCCTCCAGCTGTGTGCTGGCATTCACGACCTTGCTGATTGTGACGTCACTTTTCAGAAGCCCATTTCCCTTGATCGCAGGCCAATAGGTGTCGAAGGAATAGATTCCCGGTGCATCTTCCGGTACGTCTTTATCGAAGATGTCACGGATGACCCTGGAGATGTTTTTCAGGATATGGCGGTTCTCCACAAGATAGACCTTATTGAACACATCTATATAGGCCGGGTGAATGGGGAACAGATCCACAAACTCATCCATGCGAGTAGACATGCCGCTGTAAAGGCTGGAAAACTTCTCGAGGTGATTCCGAATCAGAGCCTTCTGTTCCGGATTCTTCTTCAGGATTCTTTCTGAAACAACATATTCCGTATCCTCTTTTGTAATTTCCATCTGTGTGAAACGGTCACTGACGTGCTTCAACGTTTCAGAGACAAAGCTGAATTTCGGATTGTCGAAGATCTTTTCCTGAATGCCAAGAATGATACGGAGATTGCTCTTGGAGCACATTTCTCCGAATGCACGCAGCACTTCCAGATCAAGAACCAGCTGACGTTCGTCTCTGGATGTCAGGTAGGCAAGGAACTCATCGACGACAATCAAATACCCCTTGTCCGGATACTTTGCATTGAAGGCTTCCATCATCTGCCGGATGACCTTCTTGTTGTCGCGGACCGTCGAATAGTCTGGTTTCTTGAAGTCAATGCCACGACGCTGGAAATCCTCTTCAATGTAGTCAAAGAGAATATCGTAGAGCGTCATGGTAACGCCACCGATTTCCAAACGGAGGATCTCAAACTTACCCGCGACCGGCTCCATGCGTTTAGCAAAATTCTGGTTCTGTAGATATTGAAGATTGCCTGCGTCATTGGCCACAGCAGAAATCACACTCATCAGGTGAGATTTACCTGTACCATAGTTACCTACGATGAAAACGCCTTTGTTGTCGACCACCTCATCCATCTGGAGCTGGTCGATCACCGGAGCCTGCAGACTTTCCGCCATGCTGTCCGACATGACATAGGTCTGCACGAGTTCCTTGACTCCGCTTTGTGTTTTTGTGCCCTCAACAAGCTGTATCGTCGATTCGATTGGCTTGAAGCTGATTAGCTCTGAATACTTCATTTAGCGTTTCCTCCTTAAATAACACAGGTGATGTCATAGTTCTTTACTTCATATGTTTTATAGTCCGAATACCCTTGTTCGCTGTAATAAAGTGTTCCGTTTTCATATCGACCCGGCCAGATTACGCTGTACGGTTTGCTTTTCCGGGCCTCGATGAGAATCTTCAAAACGTCGACCTGATAGGCAGGATTGAACATCACATCGATATCCTTGATGATCACGTTGTCCGGATACTGTGCGAGCACGCTTTGAAAACACGAGGCAAGCCTCATCGTCCTGCTCCGCGGTGATACGTCCTGCAGTTTTTCCGAGAGAGGTTTGCTGACTGAAACCGGCTGTGAAGAAAGCCCTCTCATTCGTGCCCAGTAAACAAGCAATCGGGAAATGGTGTCCTTTTGCCTTTGGAGATTTTCGTATTTAATAATCTCGCCCATTTCAATCTGCCTTTCTCATTTTGCCTCTTCGCTCGTCATTTCCATTATGTCGCTGACATCACAATCCAAGGCAATACATATCTTTTCTATGATCTCTGTATTCACATTTTCATTTTTTCCAAGTTTGGTTATTGACGCCGAACTGATACCGGCAGCCTTCTGTAAGTCCTTCTTTTTCATATCGCGATCTATCAGTAGTTTCCACAATTTTTTATAGCTAATGGCCATGACGCTTACCTCACTTTCCGCCAAAATCAGACTTGTAAACCTATTATATAAATTATTCGACGCATAATCAAGATTAAATCGATCGTTCGCATGAAATTTTCCACCGAATTCTTGATTTACACACAGGCTCTTGATATACTGTAATTAATCTATCTTTCTTAGCCGTGCAGAACACTTAGGAGGTGGTCCTATGATCTTTATCAGTGGCATTCATGCGGTCGGCAAAGGTTACTTCTGTGGCCTTGTAAAAAAGAAACTGGGTATCGAGGCGTATTCGGCAAGTGATCTGATTGCCAAGGCACGTAATGCCGGTTTCAGTAGTGACAAGCTGGTCGCCGACATAAAGGAAAACCAGCAGTATCTACTCACCGCCGTGCAAGAGCTGCGCGAAAGCGGTACCGATTTCATTCTTGACGGGCACTTCTGCCTCATCAACAAGAGCACTGGCAAACCGGAACGGATCTCGCTTGAGACGTTCACCACGCTCAAGCCGGAAGCCATCGTATTATTGACTGAGAAGCCGGAGGTCATCGTCGAACGCCGCAAGACACGCGACGGGATCGATGAGACACCTGAGTATGTAGAACAGTTTCAAAACATGGAAAAACAATACGCCAATGAGGTCGCCGAGTTACTGAATGCGAAGCTGTTCATCTCGACCGGCGCAGCTGATCTCGAGTCGGCGATTGACTTTCTGAGATCCCTATAAGGAGGAAATCATATGGCAGGTAAATTCATTCACAAGCGATTTGCTGACATAGATATCAACGATCCCTTCTTCGACTCATTAAAGAGAGACTATCCGGGCAGCGCAAACAGTACTGAATTCACAAAGTGGTTCGCCAAGAAAGCAGCAGAAGGAAAGGAAGTTCTCGTCTTCGAAGATGAGCAAGGTGTCGGCGCTTTCGTTAATCTGAAGCCAGGTGAAACGGAAGAGATCAAACTTTCAAATGGACACGTTCTTCCGTACGACTCTCGCTTAAAGATTACGACGATCAAGATCGACGAACGGTTCCAACATCAGCGGATTGGCGAAGGCGCACTGGGATTGACATTATGGGACTGGAGAGATCAATGCGCTAACGAGATCTATGTTACAGTCTTCGAGAAGCATACCAGCTTAATCTTCCTGCTTGAAAAATACGGATTCAATTACGTTGGAGATAATCTTAACGGTGAACGCGTCTATATCAAGGACCGCAGAAATTTGGACATTAGCGATCCATGCAAGGCGTTTCCATTCATCAGTGGCAGGATGAGCCATGCCGGATGCCTTGCTATTAATATGGAATATCACGATACCATGTTTGCCTATTCAGAACTGGCAAATACGCTGCAGGAGCGCGTCGATATCAATGTTGCAAATGGTCTGAAGAAGGTCTATATTGGAAGTCCTTATAGTCTCGCTTTCAAAGCTGGTGATCCCGTCCTTATTTATCGAAAGTATACCGGTAATGATGGCAGACCCGGCTATAAGTCTGTTATAACCTCATACTGCATTGCTACCCGAGTTGAGAAAATAAAAACTCGGGGACAGTTCTTACATTCGTTTGATGAGTTTCTTCACATCGTTGGAAACAAGTCGGTCTATACCAAGTTTGAACTAAAGAATCGGTATGATAATGAAAAGAATCTTACTGTAATCGAACTTCTTTACTGCGGTTATTTTGGCGCAGGCAATAATGTCAATTGGAGATGGCTCAAGGATAATGACCTCTGGCCGGGAACCCACCCGATGAATTTCCGATACACAAGAAGTCAATTCGAGAAAATTCTACGGGAGGGAGATGTTGATGTCGACAATGTTATTATCGATTAAGCCAGAATACGCTAAAGTCATTCTTGATGGACAAAAGGAATACGAATTTCGAAAACGCCGATGTAAAACCGGCGTCAATAAAATTGTTTTCTACTCCACGGCTCCCGAAAGCAAGGTCGTCGGAGAAGCTGAGATTGAGGACATCATAGAAGGAAGCCCTTCCAAAATCTGGGAGCTGGCTAAAAAAGCTGCCGGAATTACGCGGGCAAAGTACCGCGCCTACTATCACGGCTATCACAACGCCGTGGCTTACAAACTGAAAAACGTAGTCGTCTACGACCCTCCAAAAGAACTGTCGGACTACGGGATAGATCATGTTCCACAATCTTTCATCTACTTGGACTAAACTTATTGTCGCGCTGTATGAAAATGCAGCGCGATTTTTCAGCCTCCTTGACATCGGTTTTTTTGATACACTAATAAACAGATTAGCGAATCTGCTAATCAGCTATTGAAAGGAGAATTGCTATGGCCGGTGAATTTGGAAAGTTTATCGACGAAAAACGCCGAGGGCGTGGTCCGGACGGAGGAGACATCCTGCTTAAGGACATTGCCAAGGCTATGGGTGCGACGCCCACCTATTTATCCGACATCGTTAAAGGACGCCGGAACCCACCCGAAATGTCCATGCTCCTGAAGATCTCCGATGTGCTTCACCTCTCTCCCGAGGAGCAGGCCCAGATGTTCGACCTTGCCGGACGGGACAGAAATGAAGCTGCCCCTGATCTTCCTGAATACATCATGGATGAGAACCTGCCGCATGTCCGCGCTGCTCTTCGGAAAGCCAACGACAAAGGTCTCAGGGATGATTTCTGGAAGCAGGTCTATGACGCAATCGACAAGAAGGAGTGATCCTATCGTATGGTAAATGACGTATTTCTCAGCAACCTTGTCCCTCACATGTACAAGTCTGAATTTGATGACCGGGCTGCTGATTTTCTCTCGCATTACTGCAAAGAGGCGCTGGAAAAGCCGATGCCCGTCCCTATCGAGGATATCGCCAGGCATCAGCTTCACATGGCCATTCTGGAAGTTCATCTCAGCGAAGATCTGAGCATTCTCGGTCAAACCTGCTTTACAGACGGTCTCGCAGAAATCTACGATCCCGAAAACGACGAATACAGAGAGATTCCGATAAAAGGCGGAACCATGCTCATCGATCCGGACACGTTTCTGAAGCGAAACTTCAGAACCAAGAGGAATACCATCGCCCACGAATGCGTCCACTGGGTATACCACAGAAGATACTATATCGCCGCCAACCGGCTCGGCAATAAGCAGAGCATTGCCTACAGGGAGCCTGCCGGAATCGGTTATGACACCCTTCCCAAGAAATGGTCTGACGAAGACTGGATGGAATGGCAAGCCAACAACATCGCTCCTCGCATTCTCATGCCTAAGCAGACTGTCGGTAAAGCCTTCCAGATGGTACTGGATCGGAGCAAGGAGAATTCATTTGTTTCTGCCGGACTTGTCTCCAAGGGAAAATGGGTGATCGAGCAGTTCGCTGGCTTCTATCAGGTCTCAAAACAGTCCGCTGCAATACGCTTACAGGAGCTGGGCTACCTTTCCTAATATGCATCAGGTAGTTCCGATCTTTATTTTTTGCAAAGTAACTTCGCTAATCAGCGGAGCCGCTTATTTAGGAATTTTAGAAAGGAGGGATTCAATGGAAGATATCCGAGACTGTTCAGGTCATCTCATGTGTCGCGGAGATGCCAGAACCGGCTTCGTGTCCTCTCTCTCCAAAGGACATCGCACCACTGCTCACCTTGCAGTCGGCGAAACGTTCACCGTCGAGAGAAACAATACCAAGACCGAAATCACACGGATTGATGACTCGACCTTCAAGGTCAAGAGTTTTCAGAAAGCCGTGTAAGCGACAAACAAGTGAATAACACGTAAATCAACGATCCGCAGAGCTGCACAGACGGCCGAGATAGTGACTTCAAAAACACTGTCCCGGCCGTCTTTCTGTCTCTACGGACGGTTCGGCTTCTGCGGATTCAAGCAAATCCAAAGGAGTCGAACATGGGAAACAAATCTAAAACCTATCGCATCTACGACAAGACCACCAAGCAGTGGTACGAGATCCCGGAGGACCAGTATCGCGAATATGACCGAAACCGCACGGCGCTGAGAAAGCGCATGCAGTATCGCGGCGAATGCTTCTGCCCGCGCAGCAAATGGTGGCTGTGCGACGGCAACTGCCTCGACTGCGAATTCCGCAACAACACGACCGTCTCTCTTGACGATCCGCTGCCGGGCGGCGATGGAACGCTCGCCGATTACGTTCCGGACGGCGCTCCTCTTATTGAAGAGGTGCTTTCCGAGAAGGCGGAGCTGGATCAGCTCTTCGAGCGTCTGCAGGAGCTCATGCCGGAGGCCAAGCGTATCGGAGAGCTCCGCGAGGAAGGTCTCTCGGATGAAGCCATCGCAAAGATTATCGGTATCAAACGGACCACGTTCCGGTCCCGGCTGGATAAGGCCAAGGAGACGCTCTCTAAGGAATTCCCTGACTGGTTCTGATGCCCTGTTCCGGCTGCCCTGTGTGGTGGCCGGAGCTTTTTTCAAAATTTCTTTTTATCCCTTCATCAAAACGCCTGCCCCGCCTCCAGTGGGAAGTGTAAGAAGCACGAAAACAGATGCTCCGGATTGGAGGAAACGTGATAAACAAGACACGCAACAGAAGTCCTGCGGACACCGAGGTTATCGCCGTTCTTATCGCGATAAGCCATGTATCCGCAAGACTGGCAAGGGAACCTCTCGATCCTTGCCGCAGACAGACAACCATCGGAAGGAGGCAAAGAGAATGTCAAAAATGGCAGAAATGGATCAGACCATCAAGGAACTGCGCGATGCCGCCGCTGCTATTAACAGCGCGGCCGACTGGCAAAAGCTGAAGCAATCCGGTGGTTCTGATGTGTTAGTCGGCTCAGGTGCAGCTAAGGCAAAAAAGCTGTTTGATGTAACACAACTGGCAGCCTTTACCCAATACGCGATTTCAAAGGAATATAAAACCTTCGTCATCAAACGTCGCGATACCAAGTATTTAAACTCCTGCCTGCAGGCAGCAAAACCCATGCTGCAATGTAAACCGACAGAACTCGACAATAATGAGTTTTTACTGAACACCCCACTAGGAACATATTATCTGCCAGATGGATTGTGTGGTATACATCCGTCAACAGCAACGGATAAAATTACCAAGGTAACGGAGGTTTCACCCGGTGATGCGGGAAAAGATTTGTGGCTTTCTGCCATCGATACCTTCTTTTGCAAAGATGCAGAGCTTATCGAGTATGTCCAGCAAATTGTGGGACTGGCTGCTATCGGAAAAGTATACGTGGAAGCCCTTATCATCGCTTACGGTGAAGGCCGTAATGGGAAATCCACCTTCTGGAATGTTATCTCCCGAGTACTTGGCACCTATAGCGGCAACATATCAGCAGATACATTAACTGTCGGCTGCCGCCGAGCTTGATGAAGGTATGCGGCTCAACACCTCCATCATCAAGCAATTATGCTCAACGGATGCGGTCTTTGCAGAAAAGAAATATAAAGATCCCTTCCAGTTTATTCCCAGCCATACCTTGGTGCTCTATACCAATCACCTACCCCGCGTCGGTGCCAACGATCCCGGTACCTGGCGCAGGCTCATTGTGATACCCTTTAACGCTCGCATTGAAGGAAACAACGATATCAAAAATTATGCAGACTACCTGCTGAAAAATGCAGGCGAGTATGTCCTGACTTGGATCATTGAAGGGGCACAGAAGATCATTCAAAAAAATTTTCAGCTTACCACACCAGCTTGTGTGCGGGAAGCCATCGGCTCGTATCGTGAAAACAACGACTGGCTCGGCCATTTCCTGGATGAGTGCTGTGAGCTTGGTAAAGCCTATCAGGAAAAATCCGGTGATTTTTATACTGCGTATCGAAACTTTTGTAATGTTACCGGTGATTATGTGCGAAATTCTGCCGATTTTTATACTGCCATTGAACAAGCCGGAATCGTACAGTTCAGAAATCGCCAAGGCCGGTTTGTTCGCGGAATACGGCTGACAGAAAAAGCCATTTTAAACTAAAGCGTGACACCTCCGACACCTCCTACCCTAAAGTCTCTATAGGCCCTTAAAAATTAACCCCTATAGGAAGTTATAGTAACCAGGTGTCGGGGGTGTCACACATCTTGATGAAAAGTCGATACTAAACACTCTGACGGAGGAAATCATGCGAGAAAAAATAATCGAACAGCAGCTTGTACAGGCCGTAAAACATAAAGACGGCATCTGTCCCAAATTCGTCTCCCCCGGATATGACGGGATGCCGGATAGATTGGTGCTGCTGCCCAATGGACGCATTGCCTTTGTGGAGCTTAAAGCACCCGGAAAGAAAATACGACCGCTGCAGGTACATCGGAAGCGACAGTTAGAAGCACTTGGTTTTCCGGTATACTGCATCGACAATAGTACGCAGATAGGAGGGATGCTGGATGCAATACAAGCCTCATGATTATCAAACCTATGCCACAAACTTCATCCTAAAAAATCCAACGTCTGCCATTTTGCTGGATATGGGATTGGGGAAAAGCGTCATTACCTTAACTGCCATAGAGCAATTAATCTATGACAGCTTTGACGTCCATCGCGTGTTGGTGATCGCACCCCTGCGTGTAGCACGAGATACGTGGCCAGCGGAAATCCAGAAATGGGACCATCTGCATGATATAACGTATGCCGTTGCTATTGGTACAGCTACGGAACGAAAAGCCGCACTCTTGCAACAGGTCAATATCCACATTATCAATCGTGAGAATGTGCCTTGGTTGATAGAAGATTCCGGCATCCCCTTTCATTACGACATGCTGGTAATCGATGAGCTTTCTTCATTTAAATCATATCAAGCAAAACGGTTTCGGAGCTTGTTAAAAGTTCGTCCCAAGGTAAAACGTATCGTAGGACTGACCGGTACTCCTTCTTCGAATGGCCTGATGGATCTATGGGCAGAGTTTCGCCTGTTGGATATGGGACAGCGACTTGGTCGTTTTATCACCCATTACCGGAGTGAATTTTTCCAACCAGATAAACGGAACCAACAGATGATCTTTTCTTACAAGCCAAAACCCGGTGCGGAAGAAGAAATCTATCGACGTATTGCAGACATCACCATTTCCATGAAAAGCAAGGAGTATCTGACCATGCCAGCATTAGTACGAAATGAAATCCATGTACAGTTATCAAAGCCAGAACGAAACATGTATGACACCATGTGTTCCCAGCTTGTGCTTTCACTAGATGGGAAAGAAATTGATGCCGTAAATGCGGCTGCCCTATCGAACAAGCTATGCCAGATGGCAAACGGTGCCGTCTACGATGAGGAAAAACGAATCATTCCCATTCATGACCGAAAACTCGATGCCCTGGAGGACATTCTTGAAGGTGCCAATGGCAAACCCGTATTGATTGCGTATTGGTTCAAGCATGACTTGGTACGGATTCAGCAACGGTTTACGGTACGAGAAATCAAGACTTCACAAGATATAACAGATTGGAACGCTGGTGTTATTCCTGTTGCTATTCTCCACCCCGCCTCTGCCGGACATGGTCTAAACCTGCAACAAGGCGGATCCACTCTCGTCTGGTTTGGACTAACCTGGAGCTTGGAATTATACCAACAAACGAATGCCAGACTCTGGCGGCAAGGACAAACGGATACGGTCGTCATTCATCACATTCTGACTGCCGGAACCATAGATGAAACCATGATGAAATCATTGAAAGAAAAAAACAAAACCCAGGCTGCACTGATTGATGCAGTCCGGGCCAGCTTGCAAGGAGGCAGCCTATGAGTGTTATCTGGAAGTATCTGAATAAACGAAGCGGTGCTATTGATGCCATCCGGGATTACGACAGCATGCAGTTCATCATCGAAAATACCAGCGAGGATATCAAGCAGGCATATGCTGCCATGACCAGCCTGCATCCGTCCGGTTTCGATGGGATGCCGCACTCCAGCAACCCGCATGCCGTAGAAGATCATATCATCTCCGGTCTGGCAGACATCGACATCCTGAAGGAACGTTACCGGCAGGCGTTGGAGTACATGGCATGGTTTCAGCCCGCATGGGAGAAACTAAGCAGTGACGAGCAATATGTACTGCAAACCTTCTATGCTGATGAGGATGCACAAACGAGCGCTGTCTATGCCATCGCTGATCATTTCCACATCGAACGGTCGTCTGCCTACAAAAGGAAGAATCGTGCATTAGCTAAGTTTGCTATTCTTTTATTTGGAAAGACATGATGTCCAAAATCGCGGACGCATTTATTCATTTGACGTGGTATACTAATAGCATGAAAGTGTGAGAGAGGCCTTCGAGGGAGCGATCCTTTAAAGGCTTTTGCTATGTGTTTATTATATTGACATTGTGTTGACATCAGCCAAAAATAATGCTATATTCAAGACAGAAATGGAGGTGTTGAATATGGTAAATACAAATTTGAATATCCGGACGGATAAGGAAGTCAAAAATCAGGCTGAGAAAATATTCAATGCTCTGGGAATGAATATGACGACGGCGGTAAACATATTCTTAAAAACAACGATACGAGAAAATGGCATTCCCTTCCGTCTCACTCTTGACGTTCCTAATGCAACAACTAGATCTGCCATTGAAGAAGGCAAACGAATCGCCATTAATAAAAAAGTAAAAGGGTATACCAATATGACAGATTTGCGTGTGGCCCTTGAAAAATGAAGTACGAAGTAAAATTCACCACTCAATTTAAGAAAGATTTGAAATTGGCAAAGAAGCAGAACAAAGATATAGATGTGCTGTTCTCTGTCATTGAGCAATTGGCCCAAGGAAAACAATTGGATGAAAAATATAGAGACCATGATTTAGGTGGAACATACAAAGGTTGCCGGGAATGCCATATTGATCCAGATTGGCTTCTCGTTTATGAAACAAGAGATGATGTACTTGTTCTTCTTTTGTATCGTTTGGGCAGCCATTCCCAATTATTTTAGCAGCATGAGTAATATCGCGGACGCATGTACCTGCTTAACGTGTGATATACTAATAGCCTAAAAGTGTAAGAGAAGCCTTCGAGGGAGCAATCCTTTGAAGGCTTTTGCTATGTCTGGAGATGAGAACTTTGCCATGGAAACCAAAGAAACCGTGCGCCTACCCCGGCTGCAAGGAGCTGACCGTGAACCGGTACTGCGAGCAGCACCAGAAGCTGATGGATAAATACTATGACACCTACCAGCGCAGCCCTGTCGTCAAAAAGCGATACGGCAGAGCATGGAAACGCATCCGGGACCGCTACATCGGAACGCATCCCCTGTGTGAGATGTGCCTGAAGAACCACAAGACCACACCGGCAACGGAGGTGCACCATATCCGTCCCCTCTCCCGCAGCGGCACTCATGACGAGGATAACCTTATGTCGCTGTGCAAGCCGTGCCACTCGAAGATAACCGCTGAGATGGACGACCGCTGGCATCATGCCAAAAAGGAATACCGCTATGAATGACTACGCTCCGCCAGGAGGGGCGGTCCAAATCTCTGGCGCGCCAAAATGCTAGACCGGTGCTGGGGTCACACGCACAAAAATTGCGGTTCAAACGGGGGATTTACCGCATGGGAAAGGAGTTGAACAGCCATGGCCAAGGACGGAACCAATCGCGGCGGCAGACGGATTCGTGCTGGGGACAAGCCGGAGGCGCTGGCCGATAAAATTGCCAAGGGAAAAGCAGCCACCATTATCGACCTGCCGACGCCCACCTTAGAAGGAGCAGATTTAAATGATGCCACAGATCTCACCGGTGAGGATATGCCAAATCCCAGCGACTATTTGTCTGCCCGGCAGCGGGACGGCAAGCCGCTCGGTGCCGACGACCTGTTTCGCCAGACCTGGAAATGGCTGAAGGACCGCGGCTGCGAACGGCTCGTCAATCCCCGGCTGCTGGAAGCCTATGCCCAGGCATTTGCCCGGTATATCCAGTGCGAGGAAGCCATCAGCACGTATGGACTGCTCGGCAAGCACCCCACGACCGGCGGTGCCATTACCAGTCCGTTTGTGCAGATGAGCCAATCATTTCAAAAACAGGCGAACCTGCTCTGGTACGAGATTTTCGATATCGTCAAGCAGAACTGTACCACAGCATTTGTAGGAAGTCCGCAGGATACGATGATGGAACACCTGTTGCAGGCACGGAAAGGAAAATAATTATGGAATTGATCAAAAAGAACATACAAGACCTTATCCCGGCAGCCTATAATCCGAGAAAGGATTTGCAGCCGGGCGATCCGGAGTATGAAAAGCTGAAACGTTCGCTGGACGAGTTCGGCTACGTCGAGCCTGTCATCTGGAACAAGTGCACCGGCAATGTGGTCGGCGGACACCAGCGCTTAAAGGTGCTCCAGCAGGAGGGCATCTCGGAAATCGACTGCGTCGTCATCGACATGGACACCGAAAAGGAGAAAGCCTTAAACATCGCCCTCAATAAAATCAGCGGCGACTGGGATACGGATAAATTAGCGCTGCTCATTACCGATCTGCAGGGCAGCGACTTTGATGTATCGCTTACCGGCTTTGATCCGGCGGAACTAGATGATCTGTTCAAGACCGATATAAAGGATGGTGTACACGATGATGACTTTGATGTGGATGCCGAACTCAAAAAGCCGATGTTTTCCAAGGCAGGTGATGTGTGGCAGTTGGGAACACACCGTCTGCTCTGCGGCGACAGCACCCAGCCGGAAACATACCAGCTATTGCTGCAGGGAACGCCGGTCAATCTGGTGGTCACCGATCCGCCATATAATGTTAACTACGAAGGCCGGGCGGGAAAAATCAAGAACGACCATCTGCAGGACGACAAATTCTATAAGTTTCTGCTCGCCGCTTTTACCTGCATGCACACCGTCATGGCAGAAGATGCCAGCATCTATGTATTCCATGCCGACACCGAGGGACTTAATTTTAGAAAAGCCTTCTCGGATGCCGGTTTTTATTTATCCGGATGCTGCATCTGGAAGAAGCAATCGTTGGTGCTGGGACGCTCGCCCTACCAGTGGCAGCACGAGCCGGTGCTTTACGGCTGGAAGAAGAAAGGAAAGCACGAATGGTACACCGGGAGGAAGGAATCCACTATCTGGGAGTTCGATAAGCCCAAAAAGAATACGGACCATCCCACCATGAAACCGATCCCACTACTTGTCTATCCTATTTTAAATTCCAGCATGACCGGCTGCACTGTGCTGGATCCATTCGGCGGCAGTGGCTCGACGCTATTGGCCTGTGAGCAGACGAAGCGACGCTGTTACATGGTGGAGCTGGATGAAAAGTTCTGTGATGTGATCGTGAAACGGTATATCGAGCAGGTCGGCTCGAGCGGACAGGTAACCGTGACACGGAATGGAAAAACGTATACCTATACCGAAGTGGAGGCAACATAATGCGTGTATTTATTAACCCCGGGCATGACCGGGAACGGGACAGCGGCGCGGTGAATCCCAACACCGGACTGCGGGAATGTGATGTGGCGGCCACAATTGGCAGTCTCGTCAAAACATATTTGGAAACAGCAGGTTGCGAGGTGCAACTCTTGCAAAGTGATAACCTGGCCGGGGAAACACCCGATCTACCCTGCGTGGTGGATACGGCAAATACCTGGCCTGCCGATGTATTCGTCAGCCTGCATTGCAACTCAGACAGCAGCTGCGCCCGTGGTACGGAAGCGCTTATCTATGCCAACAACAGCGGTCAGTCTCCGCAGCTTGCCACCTGCATCCAGTCGCAGATCGTGCAGAGTCTCGGCACGGTGGATCGCGGCCTGAAGGAACGGCCCAACCTGATTGTGTTGAAGGATACCACGATGCCAGCCGTTCTGGTGGAAACAGCTTTTATTGATAACGAGGATGATGCAACATTATTAACTGATAACGCGGATGATTTCGCCCGGGCCATTGCCCGCGGCATAACAGATTTTGAAGGGAGATACTAATATGGATATCGAAACGATTAAGAATGAACTCAAAGAACACATTCTGGATTCGGTACAGGAGGATGCCAAGAACGCCACCATTTACTGGCTGGATACAACGGTGCTTCCGGCAGCCAAGGAAGTGGCGGATGCCTACACAGCCGCCTTGCAGGAATCTGCCGGTAAGGAAACCGGCTGGAATAAGTTCCGCGATCAATGCTTTCTGCCGACGCTGATTGATGGCGGACTGTGGCTGACCGGAAAGCTGCTCGGCAAAATGTCGGCAGTACAAGAATAATACGTGTAATTTGTGGTACAAACCCCTTGCAATAATCGCCGGTTAGAGTGATATATGTACATGACAAAAAACGAAAGGGGTTTACTACCATGAAGATTATGTACCATGCACAAGGAAAAACACGCAAGGAACTGGCCGATGCCATCAGCACCATTACCGGAGCCGCCAAAGTGTATAAGGGGATTCCAAGCTATGCCTACGAAATTGATTGTTTTACTGTTGACCGCGACGGCAATCTTAATTTTGATGACATGATTGACAGAAAGGAAATCGAGGATTTGCTTGAAAAACTCGACAGCATGGGATTCCATGCAGAACCAGCCGAACCAATAGGGAAAGAACCTGACGATTCGGCGTCTAAGCAGGAGAACATAGACGACTTGGTGATTGCCATGCCGCGTTCCTTCTTCACCGATACGGCACTGGAAAACCTGAAGAAGCTGATTCAGGCCAAGAGCAGCATTATGTTAAAAGTTTTCCAAACTGATGTGCTGCGGATGCAGGTAACGGAGGATAAAGTGTTATTTCCCTGGTTTACCGGCTGCCCGGATGCCGATACGGTTAAAGCCTACACCCATTTCATTACCGCCCTATGCCATCTGGCCAAGAAACAGAAACGGGTGCTGGCAACAGAGCATCCATCAATCAACGAGAAATACGATTTCCGCTGCTTTCTGCTACGGCTTGGCTTCATCGGCAAAGAATACAAGGACGAACGGAAGCTGCTCCTGCAGCACCTTTCCGGCTCCTCGGCCTTTAAAAACGGCAGAAAGGAACAACACCATGATGAGATATCCGAATAAAATCAGGAAGAAATAATCACACAATATCATATTTGTATACCAAGACTGCCCACTTCGGCGGTCTTTTTTGTTGCTGCAAAGGAGGTGACGCTGTTTGCGAACGCTGAAACGCTATCGTTCTACGAAATTCAAGGCCAAGGATTCCAAATACAACAAGACTATGGCGGACTATGCCGTGTCCTTTATCGAATGTCTCTGTCATACCAAGGGCACCTGGGCAGGTAAACCGTTCGAACTGATCGACTGGCAGGAGCAGATCATCCGTGATGTGTTCGGCATCTTAAAGCCGAACGGCTATCGGCAGTTCAATACCGCCTACATCGAGATTCCCAAGAAGCAGGGCAAGTCGGAACTGGCGGCAGCGGTAGCACTCCTCTTATGCTGCGGCGACGGAGAACAGCGCGCCGAAGTGTATGGCTGCGCTGCCGACCGCCAGCAGGCATCCATTGTCTTTGAAGTAGCGGCGGATATGGTGCGGATGTGTCCGGCCTTATCCAAACGGGTGAAACTCTTGGCTTCGCAGAAGCGAATCATTTACCTGCCCACGCACAGCTTTTATCAGGTACTATCTGCCGATGCCTACAGCAAGCACGGTTTTAACGTAAGCGGTGTGATCTTCGATGAGCTGCACACGCAGCCGAACCGGAAGTTGTTTGATGTCATGACCAAAGGTTCCGGCGATGCCCGAACGCAGCCGTTGTACTTTCTCATTACCACAGCCGGGACGGATACCCATTCCATCTGCTATGAAACCCACCAAAAGGCACTGGATATTATCGCAGGCCGTAAGATTGATGCCACCTTCTATCCGGTGATATACGGTGCCAAGGATACGGACGACTGGACGGATGTCAAAGTGTGGAAGAAGGCCAATCCCTCGCTCGGCATTACGGTCGGCATGGACAAGGTCAAGGCGGCCTGCGAATCCGCCAGACAGAATCCTGCCGAGGAGAACGCCTTCCGGCAGCTTCGTTTGAACCAATGGGTCAAGCAGGCGATCCGCTGGATGCCGATGGACAAATGGGACGCTTGCGCGTTTCCCGTACAGCCGGATGAGTTAAAAGGACGCGTCTGCTATGGTGGCTTGGACTTATCCTCCACGACGGATATCACGGCCTTTGTGCTGGTGTTTCCGCCGCAGGATGAGGCAGACAACTATGTCGTGCTGCCCAACTTCTGGATACCGGAGGAAAACGTATCGCTGCGCGTCCGGCGGGACCATGTTCCTTATGACGTATGGCAGAAGCAGGGATTCCTGCATACGACGGAAGGAAATGTTGTCCATTACGGCTACATTGAAAAGTTCATCGAAACCATGGGCGAGCAGTACAACATCCGGGAGATCGCCTTCGACCGTTGGGGTGCGGTGCAGATGGTGCAGAACCTCGGGGGCATGGGATTTACCGTCGTCCCGTTCGGGCAGGGATTCAAGGATATGAGCCCTCCTACCAAGGAACTGATGAAGCTGACGCTGGAAAAGAAGATCGCCCACGACGGGCAGCCGGTACTGCGCTGGATGATGGACAATATCTTCATCAAATCCGATCCTGCGGGCAATATCAAGCCTGATAAAGAAAAATCCACAGAGAAGATAGACGGCGTAGTCGCTACGATAATGGCGCTAGACCGCGCAATTCGCTGTGGAAATGATACGAGTGAAAGTGTATATGACAAACGTGGCTTATTGGTCTTGTGAAATTTCCATAACCGCTCGGCAAATCTGCATGGTTGCGGGTGCTGCAGAATCAAAGTAATAGCAACTTCCGCTCTTGAAATACTTAGCTCTGGAAGACCTCGACAATTCTTTTTGTGTCTTTGTCTTTGGTTCAACGGGTACGTATCCGAACGGGGCGAGTATTGTTTTAATCATACATCCCACAACTGTTCTGCGCTGGTCATTAGTTAAGTCGAAATCAGATGCTTTGTTTCTGTCGTAATAATCTTCTACAACTGAGTATGTTGCTTCAATAGCTGGTCTCCCTGCTTCGGAAGCATCGATCATTGCGATAATGTTTCTATCGGACGACAACAAACGGAATGTTGCTTGAGCATGTTGATTTGAAATAAGGTCTTTCCCGCATTTCGGATTTTCGTCAAGAAAAGTTTGATAGGTTGATTTCATTTTTGTTTTCTCCTTATAAATTTATAGTAACCAATATTGGATGCTTTTATTGTAAAGCATCCGAATTCAGTTGTAAATACTCTTTGCAATTTTTTTGGAGGTGATACCATTGCATATATTATCTGGCCTATTTCGTTCGCGCGACAAGCCGAAGAACTACCTGTCTACAGCCTTTACATTCCTGTTCGGCCCGACCTCCTCTGGAAACGTGGTGACCGAACGAACCGCCATGCAGACAACGGCGGTCTATGCCTGCGTCCGGGTGCTGTCCGAAGCTATCGCCGGACTGCCACTTAATCTATACCGGTATACACCAGATGGCGGCAAGGAGAAAGCCATCAACCATCCATTGTACAACCTGCTTCATGATGCCCCTAATCCGGAGATGACGAGTTTCATCTTCCGGGAAACGCTCATGAGCCATCTGTTGTTATGGGGCAATGCCTACGCACAGATCGTCCGGAACGGCACCGGGCAGCCGATTGCACTGTACCCACTGCTTCCCAGCAAGATGGATGTCAGTAGGGCTGCCAACGGACAGCTTATCTACACCTACTCCAAGGACTCGGATGAGTTCGGTGCGGATAACCGCTGCCAGCAGATTTTCCTGTCGCAGGATGAGGTGCTGCATGTTCCGGGCCTCGGGTTTGACGGACTTATCGGTTACAGTCCGATCGCCATGGCCAAGAATGCCATCGGCATGTCGCTGGCAGCCGAGCAGTACGGTGCGTTATTCTTTGCCAACGGTGCTACTCCGGGCGGCATCCTGGAGCATCCCGGCATCGTGAAGGATCCGGTCAAGCTGCGGGAAAGCTGGCATGCCCAATTTTCCGGCACGAACCGGCATAATGTAGCTGTGTTGGAGGAAGGTATGACCTTCCAGCAGTTATCCATTCCGCCGGATCAGGCACAGTTTCTTGAAACACGGAAGTTCCAAATCGATGAAATTGCCCGTATTTTTCGGGTACCGCCGCATATGGTCGGGGATCTGGAGAAATCCACCTTCTCCAATATCGAGCAGCAGTCGCTGGAATTTGTCAAATACACCTTGAATCCCTGGTGCGTCCGCTGGGAGCAGGCCATGAACCAGCAGTTGGTGCTGCCGTCGGAACGCTCGCAGGTCTTTACGAAGTTTAATGTGGACGGTCTGCTGCGCGGCGACTATCAGAGCCGTATGAATGGGTATGCCATCGGCAGGCAGAACGGCTGGCTCTCCGCCAACGACATCCGGGAGCTTGAGGATATGAACCGCATCCCCACCGAGCAAGGCGGCGATACGTATCTGGTCAACGGCAATATGCTGCCGCTGGACAAGGCAGGAAAATTTTATACCGAAAGCGAGGGAAAAACCCCATGAAGAAGTTTTGGAACTGGAATACCGATGCCGATACCGGACGCATTCTTACCATTGACGGTACCATTGCCGAGGAAAGCTGGTTTGATGACGAGATAACGCCGAAGCTGTTTAAAAACGAACTGGCATCCGGGCAGGGCAATGTCACCTTGTGGCTGAACTCGCCCGGCGGTGACTGTGTAGCGGCTAGTCAGATCTATGCCATGCTGATGGATTATGCCGGACAGGTCCACGTCAATATCGACGGGATTGCGGCTTCGGCTGCCTCTGTGATTGCCATGGCAGGAACAACCGTCAATATGGCTCCGACCGCACTGATGATGATCCACAATCCGTTCACCATTGCCATGGGCGATACTGATGAAATGGAGCGGGCCATCTCTATGTTATCCGAGGTCAAGGAATCCATTATCAATGCGTATGAATTAAAGACCGGACTTTCCCGCACCCAGCTATCCCATCTGATGGATGCCGAGACCTGGATGAATGCAGGAAAAGCGATCGAGCTTGGTTTTGCCGACAGCATTTTGACTGATAGTGATAGTAAACAAATGCATGATGCTGCCAGTATGGGAAGTTATTCTTTTTCCCGGCGGCAGGTCACCAATGCGTTGTTAAACAAAGCCATCGCCAAGAAATCAAGGATAAAAACAGAGTCACATATATCTGTAGCGTCGCTGCAGCAGCGGCTGTCGCTCTTAACACATTAAATGGAGGTACCAATATGAGTAAATTATTAGAACTGCAGGAAAAACGCGCTACTATCTGGGAGCAGGCCAAGGCCTTCCTGGATGAAAAGCAGGCAGCCAGTGACACGCTTTCCACCGAGGATGCCGCTACGTATGACAAAATGGAAGCCGATGTCATGGCACTGGGCAAGGAAATCGACCGACTGAAGACACAGGCTGCCATCGATCTTGAATTAAGCAAGCCGACCTCGAGTGCTATCGTCAACCAGCCTGCCAAGCAGGATACAACTAAGCATGGCGGCAGGTTCAGCGATGCCTATGCACCCGCCTTTTGGGACAGCATGCGCGGCAAGTCCCGTCCGGAAATCCGTAACACCTTAAAAGAAGGGGCCGATCCCCAGGGCGGCTACCTCGTACCGGACGAATTCGAACGGACGCTGATCCAGATGCTTGCCGAGGAAAATGTGCTGCGCTCCCTGTCCCATGTGATCCAGACCGCCAGCGGCGACCATAAGATTCCGGTTGTTGCCAGCAAAGGAACCGCTGCATGGGCGGATGAAGAAGCCGCCTACACCGAAAGCAACACCACCTTCGGCCAGGTGTCCATCGGGGCGCATAAGCTGGGTACGCTCGTCAAGGTATCCGAAGAACTGTTGAACGATTCTGCCTTCGACCTGGAAGGATACATGGCGCAGGAGTTTGCCCGCAGGCTGGGCAATGCCGAAGAAGAAGCCTTCCTCACCGGCACCGGAACGGATCGTCCGTCCGGCATCCTCGTTGATGCCGCCGGTGCTTCGGATGGCTCGACTGCCGCCTCTGCTACGGCGATTACCTTTGACGATTTGATCGAGTTGTACTATTCGCTTCGTGAGCCGTACCGCAAGTCGGCTACATTGCTGCTGCATGAAAGCACTGTCAAGGCCATCCGGAAGCTGAAAGATACGCAGGGCCAGTACATCTGGCAGCCTTCCGTCAGCGCCGATGTGCCGGATAAGATTCTGAACTGCCCTGTTGTCACCAGCCGGTATATGCCGCAGATGGCAGCTGATGCCAAGACGGTGCTGTTCGGTGACTTCTCCTACTACTGGATTGCCGATCGGCAGGGCCGCACCTTTAAGCGTTTGAACGAATTATACGCGGTTACCGGTCAGGTCGGCTTTCTCGGCTCTCAGCGTGTCGATGCCAAAATTGTTCTGCCGGAAGCCATCAAGACACTCAAGCAGGCCAGCAAATAACAGAAGGAGGGTGGCAGCATGGCAGTAACACGGGATGAAGCCAAATTATACCTGCGTATTGATAACGATGTAGAGGATGCCTTGATCGACAGTCTGATTCAGTCCTCCACGACGACGGTAGAAAATGTACTGCGCCATCCGCTGAGCGACTACACGACACTGCCGGAGGACATCAAGACGGCCATTCTGTATGGTGTGGCTTATCTGTATGAAAATCGGGATACGGCGGACTTCGATGCCATGATCAAGCTCATGCGGGCCATGCTGTTTTCCTATCGGGATGAGGTGTTCTGATGGATATCGGGGAAATGAAGCAGCGGATTGAGTTTATGGTGGAGGAGAATGTCTCTGATGGCCAGGGTGGGTATGACACCACGCTGGTCAGCAAGGGCAGTACCTGGGCCAAAGTGACCAATATCCACGGCGGGCAGTATTTCTTCGCCGCAGCCGTACACCTGGAAAAGGATGTGTCGTTTGTCATCCGGTACCGCTCGGATATCTCGGAAAAGTGGTTCATCAAGTTCCGTGGGCAGAAGTATAACATCCAGTTTATTGATAATGTGAAATACGGGGACCAGTATCTGGAAATCAAGGCTACCCTGGCGGGGTGATGCGAATGACATGGAATGAAATACAAATCGGGTGTGCGGTGATCGGTGCCTGGCTGGGATGGTTCATCGGCGGCTTTGACAATCTGCTCTATGCCCTGCTGACATTCGTCTGTCTGGATTATGTTACCGGTGTATTATGTGCCTGCCGGGAACGGCAGCTATCCAGTGAGATCGGCTTTATGGGCATCTGCCGGAAGGTGCTTCTTTTTGTGCTCGTCGGTGTGGCCCATACGCTGGATGAGACAATGCTCGGTTCCGGCAGCGCCTTGCGGACTGCCACCATCTTGTTCTATCTGTCCAACGAGGGACTTTCCATTGTGGAAAATGCCGCACGGATGGGACTTCCCATACCGGATCGGCTGCAGGAAGCATTGAAGCAATTACGAAAATAAAATAAGAATATATACCATGGACCTGCTGGAGTCTCATCACTCTGGCAGATCTTTTTTTTATGTCTTGGGTTCGAATAGCAGCTTATTTCATCGACTACAGATATAAGGGCTAACAAAATAGGTTTACTTTCCCCTATTTCATGGCCTATCTGTAAGGAGATGATTTGCCATGAACGAACAACTAAGCAACCATACACTCGAAGCAAATAAGCTACAAGCCGAAGCAAGGTCAATATCACAGGAACAACTGCAGCACGAAGTCGATTATGTCCGTGCCCAACACATACTGCAGTCCCTATTCCATAAAGGCCTGCTTTCTGCTAATGAATTTTCCAAAATAACGGCAGTAAACCGAAAAACATTTTCACCGGTATTAGCGGCTATATTGCCCTCTATTCCTTGATATATCCGGCATATAGAGGTACTATGTCACACTACAAGGAGGTGAAAATCCATGAAAACGGTGACAAAAATCGGAGGCCAGCTTGTATTTCCTACACCAAAACATAAGCTGCGGGTAGCGGCCTACTGCCGGGTATCCACTGATAGTGAGGAGCAATTAGTCAGCCTTGCCACACAACGAAAGCACTATGAAAGCTACATTACAGCAAATCCGGACTGGGAGTTTGCCGGTATTTATTATGATGAAGGCATTACCGGCACGAAAAAAGAAAAGCGTCCGGCCCTACTCCGCCTGATAGATGATTGCGAGCATAAAAAAATAGACTTCATTGTGACAAAGTCTATCAGCCGGTTTGCCCGCAATACCACCGATTGTCTGGAACTGGTCCGTAAATTACTGGAGCATACCGTTTATATTTATTTTGAAAAGGAAAACCTGAATACCGGATCGATGGAAAGCGAGCTCATGCTATCGATTCTAAGCGGCCTAGCGGAAAATGAATCGGTATCGATTGCCGAAAACAGCACCTGGTCCATACAGCGCCGTTTCCAAAATGGCACCTTTAAACTTGCTTACGCCCCATATGGGTATGATGTAATAGAGGGAAAACTGGTGCTGCAGCCGGAGCAAGCTACAATTGTAAAAGCTATGTTTGATCAAACACTCGCCGGTATTGGCACGGATGCCATTGCCAAGGAATTAAATGCAAAGGAAATTCCGGCTAAACGCGGTACCCATTGGACTGCAACAACCATTCGCGGCATATTGAAAAACGAGAATTACACTGGGGATGCTATTTTCCAGAAAACCTATACCGATTCACATTTTAATCGTCATCATAACCATGGTGAGAAAGATAAATACCGGGTGGAACACCACCACGAAGCTATCATCACCAAGGACATATTTGAAGCGGCCCAGCAGGTCATCCGGCAGCGTGGCAAAGAAAAAGGTGCGCTGCCACAGAATAAAAAGTACCAGAACCGTTATCCGTTTTCTGGTGTCATTCGATGTCATCAATGTGGTGCTACCTTCAAGCGGCGGATCCAAGGCGGTCGCAATTCCTATATAGCTTGGTGCTGCGCCACCCATGTAGCAGATGCCACAAAATGCTCGTTAAAATACATCAAAGAAACGGCACTGGAATATGCCTTTGTTACGATGATGAATAAGCTCATCTTTGGTCATGCCTTTGTTTTAAAACCGCTGCTTGCTAGTTTGCGTACCCTCCATTCTGATGACAGCATCACAGTCATTCAAGATTTAGACACAAAGCTGGCAGAAAATGCCGAGCATCAAAAAACACTGGCGTACCTGCTGGCGAAAAAATATCTAGAGCCTGCAATGTACCAGAAAGGAAATAACGAACTGCTGCAGGAAGCTGAACAATGGCAGCACCAAAAGGATTCTCTTGTAGATTTTTTGAATGATGATAATAAAACGGTACATGAAACGAGAAAATTACTGCAGTATACTTGTAAGGCGAAAATGCTAACGGTCTTTGACGGGGCAATATTCCAGCAATTTGTAGAACAAATTCTGGTCTACTCTCGAGCAAAAATTGGCTTTAAGTTAAAATGCGGCATTACGCTACGGGAAAGGCTGGTATAAGTGATGAGCCATACACCGTTTGAGTACCGGATTAAAAATGGCAAAGCGATAGTAGACAAGGAGGAAGCCGAAAAAATACGAGTGCTGTTCCAAGCCTATCTTGCCGGGGATGCACTGGCTACGGCTGCAAAAGAAGCAGCGATCCACGCCTTCCACAGCGGTATCCGTCATATCCTGCAAACAACGCATTATATTGGGGATGATTATTATCCGGCTATTATTGATGCCGATACGTTTACTGCTGCACAAAAGGAAATCACCAGCCGGGCCAAAAAACTGGGGCGCATCCGGGAACCTAAAAAAGCGTCACCGGTTCTATACCCCACCACCTTCTCCCTTGCAGAAAAAACGCAAACCTATACTGATCCATTTCAGCAAGCTGAATATGCCTACAGTTTAATAGAAAGTGAGGAATCCATATATGGAATTACAGACGCGGAATGTCACGATCATTCCGGCACGAACTTATCTACACCGAAACCATACTGAAGAAAAGCCAAAATGCCGTGTGGCTGCTTATTGCCGGGTTTCTACCGACAGCGACGAGCAGGCCACCAGTTATGAAACACAAATTGAGCACTACACCACCTACATCCACAATCATCCGGACTGGAAATTAGCCGGGATCTACGCTGATGATGGGATATCCGGTACCAATACCAAAAAGCGGGATGAATTTAACCGCATGATTGAAGATTGCATGGCAGGTACGATTGATATGATTATTACCAAATCCATCAGTCGATTTGCCCGCAACACGCTGGACTGCCTAAAATACATCCGGCAGTTAAAGGACAAGCACATTCCCGTCTTTTTTGAGAAGGAAAATATTAATACGATGGACTCTAAAGGCGAGGTGCTGCTTACTATTATGGCATCCCTAGCCCAGCAAGAAAGCCAATCCCTAAGCCAGAATGTGAAGCTGGGCCTGCAATATCGCTACCAACGGGGTGAAGTACAAATCAACTGCAATCATTTTCTCGGTTATGCCAAGGATGAAAATAAACACATGGTCATAGTTCCGGAGGAAGCAGAAATCGTAAAACGCATTTACCGGGAATACCTTGAAGGTGCCAGTATGCTAAAAATCGCCCGCAACTTAACAGCGGACGGTTTAAAAAATGGTGCTGGCCACACCAAATGGCGGGACAGTAATATCAGACAGATTTTGCAGAATGAAAAATATATGGGTGATGCCCTCTTGCAGAAAACCTATACGGTAGATTTTCTTACCAAAAAGCGCGTCAAGAATACTGGCATCATGCCACAGTATTATGTAAAAGATAACCATGAGGCCATTATCCCCCGCGACATTTTCCTGCAGGTGCAGGAAGAAATGGTACGGCGAAGTTCTATTCACTTGAAAAACGGCAGGAAATTGACCTACAGCAGCAACCATTGTTTTTCCCAGCGGATACGCTGCGGTAAATGTGGCGAGATATTTCGCCGGATACACTGGAACAACCGAGGAAAGAAATCCATCGTCTGGCGCTGTGTCAATCGAGTAGACCATACAGGTAAATGCGATGCCCGCACCATATCTGAATTTGCACTCGAGCAGGTCTGTCTAACAGCCATCAATCAGGTGCTATGCGGAAAAAAGGATTTTCTTGCCATGCTGCAGCATAATATCGAAACCGTTCTCAGCCATAACAATGATGAAACGCTGGCAACTATCGATACCCGATTGGAAGAACTGCAAACACAGCTTGTAAAACTGGCAAGTTCCAAGAATGGCTACGACGATGTTGTTGAGGAAATCTACCACCTGCGCGAACAAAAACAGCAAGCGCTGGCGAAAAGTGCCAATCAGGATGAAATCCGTAGCCGCATAGAGGACATGGCTGCCTTCCTAAAAACACAATCCACTGCCATTACCCAGTTTGATGAGCACCTTGTCCGGCAGCTAATTGAAACCATTACGGTGTTTGAAGATAGCTGTACCGTAGAATTCAAATCGGGTGTGACAGTGGATGTGGAGAAATAATCATAAACATAACAAAATGTTCCCTATAAAATTTTAAACATAAGATTGCTCACAAAAGTATTAATCAAATTGCTCAAGCAAGACAATCTTCAATACCATATTTTAAAATCAATCTTGCAAACTGTGTCCCATTAATAAGAATAATATCATGTGATTCAGCCATCATTTTGGCTTCCTTGTCAAAACAGTCTGTTGTATTAATCAATATGCAAATAGCTGATAAATTATCAGTCCTTTTCTGTTCTATCAGTTGTTTAATTCCATCTATTGCATTAGCATCATGGCCTCGTTTGTTTTTAGCTTGAATCCAGACTTGAGGAAAAGGTGTATCTTCTAAAATACCATCTAAAAGTGGAACAGATGGCATAGCAAACACTAAATCAATATCGCCACCTTTGTTATTATGCCGATTTCTTTTGATGAGTGTAAAACCATTTTTTTCGAACAACGATTGAATTAACTTTTCTAATTTATCTGCTCCCCAATTATTAATTGTATTGGGAATCCATTTTTTTAAGTCTTTAAAGGGTTGAGAATCCTCCAACCCTAATGCTGCTAGTTCATCTCGGGATGTTGTTAAATTCTTATTAGAATCTTGCAATAACGTATTAATTGCATTTTGAAATTTTTTATCATATACACTGTTGATTGGAGATCGATAAGCACCAAATTTTTTGACTATTTTCCGGCTATCATCAGAATAGTCATAACCAACAGTTTTTTTATATTCCACAGGAATAATATGGCGGAAATCATCACCATTGTTAAATTTAGAATTTAAATCATCATCAAACCGATATGATCCATTTACAGTAAGGATTAAGAATTGTCGCCAATCTGGTGCTTTAGGGACAACAATAATATCACCATTGTTAAAATCCAACATTTTGCTAAGTGAACTATATTTTCGTTTACAATACGATATCTCACTACCTGGCCATATTTTATCCCATGCTTTCAAAAACGCAGATTCATCTTGATCAACCCTCAAGCTGTCTGTTCCCTGCTGCATTCCCCATCCTTGACGAAGTTCACCTTTATCAATAGCGGATCTAACAAGTGGCTGCCATGACTCTTCATAATTGATTCTAAAAACGTAGTATTTCGGCATTTTATATGCATCTCCTATTACAAGAAATACATGAATATGAATAAATAAATATTATAAACCTAAAAATTACACCAGCAATTTTTGCTTGCAGCGTCAAAAAATTTTATATTCATAGTTCTATTTTCTCTCTTTAACATACTCGCGATCCGTTTTTGTTCATCTATAGGTTCCGGATTACTTCCGAGATACATAGAAATATATACATTGCTAATTTTGTTATTGCTAAATATCTTTTTTATAAGATGCTGTTCTTGTTCAGCTAATTTCCATCCATATATAATTACCGTAGGTTCCAAATGAGATAAAACATTTTCATAAACAAAATTCAGATATGTGCTTCGTCGAATAGCTTTTAATTTCTGTTCGGAACTTCCTTCGCTTACAAACAAAGGAACATACTTCTGTTTCCATTTTTCTCCAATTGCATCAAATAAGTTAGTATTATTATTTATTCTTATTTTTAACTCATCATTATTTTCGTTACTAGCTAATATCAAATTACCATGGGGGTAAAAAACCAACGTTGGATCTGGCCCACCATTATATGGTTCACGAAGTTTTTCAATGTCATATTCAAACCCCAAATTTCCATCAATATGGTTAGTAAAACAATCTTTCATTTTATAAGGCTTGCGGTCATTACTAGCCATTATGGCCCAATAAATTAATAAATCATAGTTCAAACTTATAACGGTTTTAAATTTTTCTAAAAATTTTCTTATATTATCTATTTGGAATATGGCATCGGCATATTGTACATGTATTTCTTTTATGGTTTTAATTAACGATTGTCTTATATTATCATAAGTGTGGAGAGCTACATTATCAGTATCTAATTGAAGTACCTCATTTATAATATAAGCCTGTCTTAGTTTATTCATTACTAGTTCGAAATCAGTTGTTTGCAATGTTTCAAATAAATTTTTAGAGGTCTGGTTCAAAATAGAATCATTGCATGCTTTTCCAAATAAATTGGTATAACTAAAACTGCTGCTAACAGCCATACTAGCTCCGTTACCCAAAATAAGTGTAGCATTTCCTAATTCTTGATCTGTAACAAGCTCATTAAACTCGTAAATAGAATAATCCGGCATAGCATTAACCCCTTAAAAACACATTTATATTCGAAATCAGACATAACATTTAGCAGAAATTACTTGATCTATGATTAGGGACTCGCCATTTTCACTTAACCATGTATTGGCTTCCGTTGAATAAGAAAAAATATATAGCATAGGTTTATCAAGACAATTTACTACTATACATAATCTATAAATATTTTTTTGTTCTTCCATTTTACTGTATTCATTAGGTGTAAGCTGAATCGCAATTTTTCTTTCAGATGTACCTTTAACTTCAAGATGTAAACTTATCTTTTCATTAATAAGAATAGCATTTAAATCCCACCCTAGATTCTCTATTTCACACGAGTTAACAAAAAAGCCTCTATTTCTATATGTTTTTTCAACTAACTTAATGGCTATTTTTTCAATCCTTTTTTTTAAAATAACATCGGTTTGATGAGATACGGGTTTGTAAGTACATCTGTTTTTTTCATCTTCATCTTTTTTTATATATTTCAGAATATTATTTTTATAATCTATTCCTTTGCCACTATCTGCATACCAAATATTAGATTGTCCCATTCCCCCTTTTCCTCTTGGAATTTTTGGGAAGATATTTCTTTCGTCAATACTTAATAATCTAATATTTTTAACATCAGCCACTGCATAATATCCCATATATCCGTCTTTAAATTTTCTTTCCTGCAATTCTGTATCTTGATAAGTCTTATACAAAATAGCATCTTTATACCATCCTACAACACGAGACTTAGCTGTAAAAATAATTAGAACACCGGAGATATGATCATCTTGTTTATCTGCCCCTAATTTTTGAATATTTATATCCCCGTTGGATTGCGCAAAACCATATACTTTTCTCCGTATTTTTTAAAATTATATATTTCTACTCCATAACCATTTTTTTCAATAAAAGATCCACCACCATAAATTCTTTTATCATTATCTACTAAGCCTTCATATCTTTCCATCCATGCAGTATTGAAAAAGATTATTGGTCCCATTCCAGATCACTCCTCATCTAGTAGAAAAGGTTTCAATCCATCTCGTAAAAAGGTTAAATATGAACAGGTAATTAACCCTTGTTTTTTTGACCTTAATAAAACTCCTACATAAGGACTTCCAAAATTTGATGGCGTAATACCAGCACGATTTGTAATCATATTTAATGAACGAGTTACACAGTGATTTCCTGATTCTGTTAATTGGATTAATGCAATACCATGTTCTGTTGCATATTGTATTGAGCCAGTTTGAAAATTGGACGTTGAAATCAAAATTCCCTTTTGAGTTCCTGTAGCTCTTAATTTATCATACAATGTTTGAACTATTTCTCTCTCAATGCGTCTTTTATAATGTTTACATTCAATAAGTGTTTTATATTTTACGCCCATAACTTCAAATTCAATATATCCATCAATTTGATATTTTCCATCTGACGTTACAATTATTTTGTTATGCTGAATAATATAATTTTTAAGTCCGTGACACTGGGTATTTAGCACTTGTAAAGAATATTTTTCAAAATCTGTTGGAGTCATTTCCAAAACCTTATCCTCAGTTGGTATATACATTTTCCCTCCTGGTACAACTATTACCTTATAAGTAGCAAATATATTTATTATTCAAATTGATTGTTTAGCAGTTTTGTCAGCCCTATCTCAATAACATATATTTCCCACATCCAACCTACTCACTCACCAAACCATTTTTCTGCAAAACATCCAACTCATACACTCATGAACCCCTTATCCAACTTACCATCTAAACTATCAAAAAATGGATTGCGTTGATATGTTCCCATGGGGTGATGAAACTCCGATTTTGAATTTCTCATTTTTAATCTCAAAATAGTGGAAATAGCTTATTTACTACACTTTCCAGCGTTTTTACTTTCCTGTCCTAGACATCAAACATACGCACTCAACGTGAGTGGTCTGTGGGAACATGTCCACGGGCTGGACGGACTGTAGTTTGTAGTGGCCTAAGCGGCCCAAGATCTCTGCGTCGCGGGCGAAGGTGGCGGGGTTGCAGGAGACGTAGACGATGCGGGCGGGTTGCATGCCTGCGGCGGCTTTGAGAACGTCTTCGCTGCATCCGGCTCTGACGGGGTCCATGACGATGACGTCGGGGCGAAGGCCTTCTTCGTAGAGCTTCGGCATGAGGAGGCCTGCGTCGGCGGCGTGGAATTCGGCGTTTTCTATATGGTTGAATGCGGCATTTTTCTTAGCGTCTTCGATGGCTTCCCTGACGATTTCGATGCCGATGACGCGGCGTGCTTTTTTCGCAAGGCAGAGGGAAATGGTGCCTGTGCCGCAGTAGGCGTCGATGACGGTTTCCCCGCCTTTGAGGTCAGCGGCATCCAAGGCTTTCTGGTAGAGGACTTCTGCCTGGGCCTTGTGGACCTGGAAGAAGGAAAATGGCGATACTTCGAAGGCAATGCCGCAGAGGGATGCGGTGAGGGTCTTTCTTCCCCAGATGTGGTGGATTTCCGGTCCTAAGATGACGTTGCGTTTCTTATTCTGGACATCGTGGTAAAGAGAAACGACTTCGGGGAGGGCTTTCTGGATTTCTTCAGCCCAGAGGTCCTTCTTCGGCAGGTTTTCGGTGGCGGTCACGATGACGGCCATGACTTCCCCATTATCGCCGACACGCCCCATGACGTGGCGGACGCAGCCTTTTCCGGATCTCTCATTGTAGCCGGTAATGCCATGGCGGATCATGAAATCTTCCGCAAAGCGGAGAAGGCGGTTGTTTTCCTCTTCCTGAATGAGGCATTCCTGAATCGGGACGATCTGGTGCGTGCCCTGGCGGTAGTAGCCAAGAACGGGGCCGCCTGTCACCTGTCCGACAGGGACGGCCATTTTATTTCGGTAATTCCATTCATGCGGCGCGCCAAGAATCGGAAGGACGACGTCTTCGCTTGCCTTGCCGATGCGGACCATGACGTCCTTCACGCGGCGTTCCTTCGCTGCCAGCTGGCCCTCGTAGGTCAGATGGGAAATCTGGCATCCTCCGCAGGAATCATAGACCGGGCACTGGGGCACCGTACGGTAGGGGGACGGCTTCTCGACGGAAATGAGTTTCCCGGAAGCGTACGATTTCTTGATCAGGATGATCTTCGCCTTCACCGTCTCTCCAGGAAGAGCTCCCGGAACGAAGACAGTAAAATTCTCCGCCGATCCGATGCCTTCGCCATGGACACCAAGATCGCGGATCTCGATCGTATACGTCGCGTTTAATGTGAGTGGGGTATTTTTAGTAGACATAACAAGCTCCTTTGCTCCTCCCATTATACCATGGAGGGTGATGGGAAAATGAGAATATCCAAGAGCCTCGGGCCTTTCATGCATAGTAAAAGAGTGGCATCGCGCCACTCTTTTTTAAATTATTTCACTTGCCCATAGTAGGCATGGGGTCCGTGTTTTCTTTCGTAATGTTTTTCCAGGATGTAGTTCTGTATCCTTGCATCCGGCGAGAGAAGGAATGTCTTGAGGGCCATTTCTGCGACTGTTTCCAGGACGACTGCATGGTATGCAGCTTCTTTAACATCTTTCCCCCATGTGAACGGGCCATGGTTTCTGACGAGTACGCCGGGCGTGGATTTAGGATCAATCTTGAGATCACGGAAGGTTTCAGCGATCACTTTTCCCGTATTTCCTTCGTAGTCGTCTTCCACTTCTTCTTTCGTGAGGGGTCTGGTACAAGGAACGGGTCCGTAGAAATAGTCTGCATGGGTCGTGCCAATAGGGATGATCGGCCTTCCGGCCTGTGCGAAGGCTGCGGCGTGAATGGAATGGGTGTGGACGACTCCGCCGATTTCCGGGAAGTTCTTGTACAGTTCAATGTGGGTCCTGGTATCTGAGGATGGTCTCAGATTTCCTTCCACCACTTCGCCTTCAAGGTTCACGACGACCATATCGGAAGCTTTCAGGTATTCATACGGTACGCCGGACGGTTTGATGACGATGAGGTTTCTTTCCCTGTCGATTCCGCTCGCGTTCCCCCATGTATAAAGCACGACATGATGACGGGGAAGTTCCAGATTTGCCTCCAGCACTTCTTCTTTCAGTTCTTCTAACATCCAGGCAGCTCCTTTCCCAAGGTCTGTTGAAGCTTATTTGTCTTCAATCACCCATGCTTTTTCCGCTTTGAACGTGACATAGGCGTCACCGCTGAGAAGCGTTTTCCCTGGATCGAACATGTCTACAATCCATTCCTTGTCCAATTCATCCTTGACGAAGTAGCGCACTTTTTCGCCCAGGAACATGCGGTTTACGATAGAGGTCTTGATATTGACCTTCCCCTCCGCTTTTTCCAGGGAGATCTTTATGCTTTCCGGACGGACGGATGCGATGTACCTGGCACCCGGGGTGACGGGATTGGTGGAATGGAATACGGTATTTCCATAAGCCACGTCGTTATTCCCTTTTCCTTCTACGGAAATGAGATTGGTTGTGCCGATGAAATCAGCGACGAACTGTGTCTTCGGTTCGAAATAGATTTCCTGCGGCGTGCCGACCTGATGGACTTCGCCGTCTTTCAGTACGACGACGGCATCCGACATGGAAAGGGCTTCTGACTGGTCATGTGTTACGTAAATAACGGAGAGTCCCATTTTCTGCTGGATGGTTCTTAATTCGACACGGACGCTTTCGCGGAGCTTCGCATCCAGATTGGAAAGCGGTTCATCGAGAAGAAGGACGTCCGGTTTCATGACAAGTGCTCTTGCGACAGCGACACGCTGCTGCTGGCCGCCGGACATCTGGTTCGGGAAACGTTTTTCCATCCCTTTGAGCTGCATGAGTTCCAGTGCATCTTCCACGCGCTTGATCATTTCATCTTTGGGAACCTTTTTGACTTTCAGCCCGTAAGATACGTTGTCAAAAACGTTCATATGAGGGAAGAGCGCATATTCCTGGAATACCATGGATGTATTTCTTCCATAAGGAGGAATCCTTTCGACGTTCTTTCCGTTCAGGAGGATTTCCCCTTCATCGGGTTCATAAAATCCTGCAATCATGCGGAGGAGTGTCGTCTTGCCACAGCCGGATGGTCCCAGAAAGGTAATGAAATGGCCTCTTTCAAAGGACAGATTGACATTCTTGATCACATGGCTTTTCCCGAAATATTTATTGATATTCTTTAACTGCAATACATAGTCTGCCATACTTTATTCCCGCTTTCTTTACAGATCAAAGATATTGATTTTATCTCTTAAGATGAGCTTCACGATACCAAAAGTTGCATAAATGACAAGCATAATCCCTACTGCCGTGGCGCTCGCTGTAGGAAGGAATCCCTGATTTGCCAGACTCATGATATTGATGGATGCCAGGTTCCATTCCGGGGAAACCAGGAAAATAACAGTTGACAGCGTATTCATGGATCGCATGAAAGCATAAACGAAACTGACGGATAAGGAATTTTTTAGCATAGGAAGGACGATTTTGCGGAATGTGGTGAAACTGTTCGCGCCCAGGTTGGTCGATGCTTCTTCCAGCGAGCCCTCGATCTGCTTCAGCCCTGCTACCGCCTGCCTGTATCCGACAGGAAGCTGTCGAAGGGCCATACCGAGGATAATGATGCCGAGCGTACCCGTCATGGCCAGCGGTCCGTCGTTAAAGGCAAGGATCAATGCCAGGCCGATGAATGTACCTGGAAGGGATACCGGAAGCATGGCAAGGAAATCCATGATCGTTCTTCCGGGGAATTTCTTGCGGATGGTAAGAAAGGCAAGCGCAATGCCCAGAACTGTCGTGATGGCAGCTGTCGATATGGAAGCCACCCAGGAATTGATCATGACATGGGAGTGGATGACGCCTTCCTTGAAATATTCGAGCGTAAACGTGTAGTCATACCCGAATGCAACGGTAAAGGCAAAGAGGAATACGACTCCGATGATCATTAAGATCCCGAGGCTGAGCAGCATGGAGAATGCAAAGAGAAGCCATTTTGCAAGCGGCCCCGTGGTGACGCGGATCAGCCCTGCGACAGGTTTCCCCGTAACGGTTACGTAAGAATTCTTTTCCAGATAGTACCTCTGGATGAAGAATACGATCAGTGTCGGAATGACAAGGAAAACAGAAAGCGTGGCGCCCATGGGAAGATCCCAGGCTCCTGTGACCTGTGTATAGGCTTCTGTCGCCAGTACCTGATAATTTCCTCCGACGAGCATCGGGTTGCCGAAGTCTGCCAGAGAGTTGATGGCTACCAGAAGAAATGCACTGGCAATGCCCGGGGTTGCCAGCCTCAATGTGACAGTCCTGAAAAGATACCAGCCTCTTGCCCCCAGGTTCTGTGCAGCCAGTTCAAGATTCGGGCTGATGCTCTTAAGCACCCCTGAAATCGTGATATAGGCCAGAGGGAAGAATGCAACAGTCTGCGCCACCCACAGGCCGAATGGGCCGTACAGGTCTACCTTCAGATGAAGGAGGTTCCAGGTGATAAATCCGCGCCTGCCGAAAAGCATGATAAAGGCAAGGCCCGTCACGACAGACGGCGCCATCGTAGGAAGGAGAGCCACTACCTGAAAGAACCGCTTGCATGGCATATCCGTATAATGGATGCCGTATGCAAAGAGAAACCCGAGGATGATGGCACTGAATGTTGCCACGAAGGAAGAATACAGCGTATGCGCGAAGGCAAGGACAAATTCTTCTTCCGTCAGCGCACGGATCCAGTCACTTACGTCCGGGACCAGCAGTATTTTCACAAATGGATAAATGATAAAAACAGCAAACAGCAAAAATACAACGGATATGCTGATAAGGAGCGGCGGCTCCCTTAAGAGGGCCTTGAATTCCGCCATTCCTCCTGTATGTTCATGCCCTATATCTTTTTCGCTCATAGTGACTCCTTACAATGATTTAAGAAATCTATTGTAGAACAATAATGCCTCCGCCAGAAAGGCAGAGGCATCATCTGAACCAATTTAATTTGCGAAGAATTCGTCGCAATTCTTCTGCTTATCTGCACCGGCCTTGATCAGGTCATATTCCTTGAAGAGTGGGAGCTCTTTCAGAGGCTTCATACCTTCTGGCGGAGCTACATCAGGGTTGCATGCGATACCATGGGTGGATTTTACCATGATTTCGCCAGCTTCTTTCGTCAGTACAAAGTCGATAAATGCTTTAGCTACATCAGCATCAGCAGCGCCTTTGATCAGGCCAACAGGGCAGACCGTCCAGCCGGAATTATTGTAAATCGTGCTGTGGATCTTCTGTCCCTTTGCGCTGACCAGATTCTGGTCAGAAACAAAGTTGACGCAGATCAGGTATTCTCCGGCACCTGTCTTCTGTGCTGGTGTAAATCCGGAAGGAGTGAACTGTGCTACCTGGCCTTTCAGTGCTTTCAAATAGGTCCAGCCTTTTTCTTCGCCCATGGACTGAAGAACGGAGCTGATGAATGTATTGCCTGTTCCGGATTTTCTCGGATCTGGCATAATGACTTCGCCCTTGAATTCCGGTTTCAGAAGATCATCCAGTGTTTCAGGAGCCTTGACGCCCTTTGGTTCAAATTCTTCTTTGAAACGTTTTTCGTTATAGCCGACAGACAGAGCTTCCAGGTATGTGCCATACCAGTATCCATCCTTATCCTGATACTGCGGAAGAATCATCTTCGCATTCGGTGACTTATAAGCTGACAAAAGTCCGTCAGAAGCTGCCTTTGCGTGAGCATCTGCTGTGCCGCCCAGCCATACATCCGCTTTCGGTGAATCCTTTTCAGCCTGAATACGAGCTAATGCTTCACCAGTTGGCAGTCGGATAAAGCTTACATCAGCACCGGTCTTCTTCTTGAATGCGTCCGACAGTTCCTTTGCCATATCTTCATGGAAAGAAACATACATAACCAGTTTCTTACCCTTGAAATTCTGTGCCGCATTGGCCGATTTTGCTGCATCCCCAGAAGATGAGCCGCCGCAGCCTGCCATTAACAGAGCTGCACCTGCTAACATACCTGCAACTATAGCCTTCCACTTCATTCCACGCATCTCCTTCCAAATATATATTACCTTTACAAACGTCTTACGTATTCTTTACACATTTTAGCACACAATTAAGTTGAATTATATACTAATTATGGCTATTTGCTATTTAAGTATCGTATATTAGGTTATTTAGCACTTAAACTCATACATACCGTTCAATATATGCAAAATAGAGCCGTTTGATTCTCATTATTGGTATACTATTTATTGGAAAATAGTACCGCCATCATTTTCAATGATTGATATGTTTGCAAAAGGCATCTTACCTCCTTTCCAAATTCGCACCTCGAGGCTATTGTATAATATTTATATTAGAACTTTAATCCAACACAAAGAATAAAGAAATGGCTTTCATTTCACATCTTCCATGGCAAGGTTAAGGGCATATCTTGATTTTTATCGGTGCTGGTAAAATTTAGCAGCCAGCAAAGATCTAAAGGGGGAAACCGTAATGAAAATTGATGTAACGCTTGAAATCACACCTAAAATGGTACAGGATGCACAGGGGCATGATAAGAAATCTTTATCTGGACATTTGGGAACTCATTTTGATGTAATGAATAAGGAATTTCTTTTAGAGTATACCCAGAGAAGAGGAATCGTATTTGATGTCAGCGGGATCAAAGACAGGGATATCGGTGTCTTTGATGTGGATCTGGAGAAAGTTCCCGCGGATTCATTTGTCATGTTTTACTCAGGATTCATTGAGGAGGAAGGCTACGGAAGTGCAAGGTATTTCAAGGAGCATCCGCAGCTGTCTGATGAATTGATTGAGAAATTGGTCGATCTTCATATTTCATTGATCGGCGTGGATTTTGCGGGGATCAGGCGCGGCCGAGAGCATCCTGTCAAGGATCAGTACTGTGCTGATCATGGTGTCTTCGTCATTGAAAACATGTGTAATTTGAAGGAACTGCTAAATAAAGATGTAATAATGAATACGTACCCTATGCGTTACCAAGGCATGACCGGACTGCCCTGCAGGGTAGTTGCAGAGACGATGTAACTAAAAAGGACCTCTTTCGGGGTCCTTTTTGAATGTCTTATTTAGTTTCCTTATTTTACATTTCCCATTTCGGGTCTGCGTTGAGTGCTCTGGCTACGCCGATGAGGTCGGCTTTGCCTTCACGGAGGAAGAGGTCGGCTTCTTTCTTTGTTGTGATGCCGCCTGCTACGAGGATCGGGGTGAATACGCATTTCTTGACGGCTTCGGACATGTCGGTGAAGAAGCCTGGTTCTGCGTGGCCCGGTCTGAAGATCTGGCAGGTGCCGCCGGAGAGGTTCAGGAGGTCGATGTGTTCTCTTTCGAGGAGTTTGGCTGCTGCGCATGCGTCTTCGATGGTGCTGCCGCCTTCTTTGTAGTCGCAGCCTCCCAAGCGTACGGAGACGATGAAGTTCTTATTGGCTTTGGCTTTGATGCCTCGGATGATTTCGAGGGTAAAGCGGAGGCGGTTGGTGGTGGTCTGCGGTCCGTATTCGTCGTCTCTGTGGTTGGTGATCGGCGAGTAGAACTGGTTCAGGAGGTAAGCGTGTGCGCAGTGGATTTCTACGCCGTCATAGCCGGCTTCCTGGACGCGGAGGGCTGCTGCAATGTATTTCTGTTCCAGGTCGTGGATTTCATCGACGGTGAGGGCTCTTGCCTGGTCTCTGGTCCATTTGATGTCAGAGGCGGAGACGAGATCCATGCCTGTGTAGAGTTTGCGTGTATTGGCGCCTGCGTGATTGATCTGCGCGAGGAGGCAGATGTCGGGGCGCACGTTGCGGATGGATTTCACCATGGCTTTCTGTGCGTCGATGACGGAGTCGTCGGCAAAGGAAATCTGGTGCGGGTCTGCTTTGCCCTGTGGATCGACGTAGCTGTGCTCAGTGATGATCATGCCGACGTTCGGGTTTGCTGCGATGGCGCAGTAGTGCTGCGTGATTTTTTCGTTCGGCTTGCCGCCGTCTGAGCTTTCGGTCGCGAGCGGCGGGAACACGAGACGTGTGGAGAGTTTCTTTCCTGCGAGGATAAATGGTTTTTCAATCATGTGAACAGTCCTTTCCGGCTTTTGCCTTCAAAATGAGAATTTACATGAAATATTCCAAAATGTATCTCGTTTATTAGATACATAAACCCAAAAATAGACGGCAGGATTCCCTGCCGTCTTTATTATACCTTATAATGACCGGTTATAACGAGTTACGGATGAACTCTGACAATCGGCTGATGTTCCTTTCGTTGCGGCGGTAGTATGTCCACTTGCCGAAACGGCGCGATTCCAAAAGACCTGCTCTCTGCATCATATCAAGATAATGCGAGATGGTCGACTGGGAAATCTGAGTCTTTTCGCAGATCGATCCAACACAGACACTTCTGTCAAAACGGTTTCCCTCCGGCACATGGAGTCCCTGGGGTGGAAAGTTATTCTGCGGTTCCTTCAGCCACTTTATGATGTTTAGCCGTATAGGGTTCGATAGAGCCTTGAAGATTTCTAATTCATTCATGTCTTAATTATATATTGAGAATTTATAATCTGTCAATATTTGATTTATAAACACAAATGGGCATATTCGAAAGATTTCTTTATACTGGATTTTACTCGATATTATCGGATAGAAATTTATAGGCATGGCAAAACAAAAATATTTAGAATTATTAAAATTACAATTCACTCGCAACTATAAGTCATTACTTTTTCTCAATAAGCATGAGGAAAAGAGATAGGTGGAGGATGAGATAAAAGCGTATGGGCGGAGAGCGGCAGGTTAAGAAAACCGTAAAACCTCGCGTTGCTCGTGGAGATGATGTTTCAGGCGCATGCGCGCCAGCTCCCCCTACGGGGCGAGCTCTGACACCCTTAAACCAAGGCTTCGCCTTGGGGAAAATCAAAACCATACAATCGGACTTCGTCCGAGGAACTGCACTCCTTTCTGTCACTCCGTGACATCCTTCCTCGCTGAGGCAGGTCTCAAGAGGAATAAAGAAAAAGTTTCAAATCTGATTTGTTTTTGACCTTTCGTACCCCATCCCCTACCATACTCCCTTCCCCATTTGGGAAGGCGAGTATTGGTGGGCTGCTCTGATTCCACTCAAGAGTCAGGACTCTGGAATATCGAGCGGGCGAGTTGTTTTATGTATACTCTTAATTTTTTCCATGTGAAAAGCAGGCAGTTCCCGCTGCCTGCTTTTTTGAAATAGTGTTTCTTCCCGGAAACGCTGTTTCTTCAGGAATTCTTCCTTCCCCGGAATCATTCCATTCTTGTTTTGTTATTCATATCTTCCATAAATCTTTCTCTGACGAGGTCTTCGTCGAATGCGTCGATATACTCTGCGTTCCTGCACAGAAGGCAGTAGAAGGCAACGCCTGAAACGGCACCTACGAGAATTCCTGCCGCAATCCCTAACATGGTTCCTCCCATTTCCACAAAAGTCCGGGCCCTCCCCTCCCTTCTTTTGTACTATCCCCGGTATGAATTACTTCCAGATGATTTTCATCCACTGCGGATAGGCGGTCTTGAGGTGTTCTTCGACGCTCTGGAAGAGGGCATAAATCATCGGGCCGCTTACTTTTTCTTCCGGGCAGAGGATGCTGAGATCGAGGACGAGGTTTCCTTCGTCGTCGAGGTAGTATTTGAATGCTTTATACTGTTTATTGAACTTGTTCATGAGCTCTTCGAGTGCTTTTTCGTTGTTCTTCTTCTTGGCGCTCTGAGCGACAAGGAGACGGACGATGCCGTAGATGCTCTTGTCAAGGATGACGATGATTGGCAGTCTTGCGTTTTCAAGCTGCATGTGCGAGCGGAATACGGCGGTTTCCAATGGATCTTTGGCAATTTCTTCGACGGCGAAGTCTTTGAGTTTTCTCTTATCCAAGTATTCCTAGAAGCTTTCTGCTTTTTTGTTCATTTCGATTCCCTCTTTCTAAATCAATAGAGCTTCCCCGGCGCCATTGCCAGGGCCAAAGCTTTTTCCCTGCATTTACTCTAACCTATCGCAAAATGGAATGAAACTATCCGAAAGTATACTTTTGAAAGGAAATGTGAGGGAAATTTCTAAAAACAGCGGACTTTTTTGAAAGAACAGCAAGGAAGATACAAGGAAGGATAGCGATTATAAAAATAAAAGAGGATGGGGAGAGAGGAAAAAGACCGTGTAGGGAGAAAAGCTGGGAGGAAAACTGGGAAAGAAATGAAAAACCAGACAACCGCAGAGCGGGGAAAAGAAAGAACCGGACGACCAGCCTGGAGGTTGAGGGAAATCAACCCTAACCGCCACAAAAGGAATATGCTTTACTTATTAACTGCACCCCTTTCGGCCTGTACAGAACAATTGAGTCATTACCGATATTACAGAAGATTCAACTGGTATACAGTCCACTTCCCCCGAAGGTGGCAGCTTCACAAGGAATAAAGAAAGGATTTCCAATCTTATTTGTTTTGGACCTTTCGTACCCCTTCCCCTACCATACTCCCTTCCCCGTCTGGGAAGGTCAACACCACTTATTTGCTTCGCAAAGGGAAAAGAAAAACCAAACAACCTCACTCCGCTCGCAGAACCTTTTTAGATTTTAAAACTCAATGAATGATCAACCCTATCCGCCCGGCCTTTTTAGAAACTGCACATTTAAAAACCATACAACCGGCTTGCAGCCCAGGAAATGAACTTCATTCGTCGCCTTCAGCGACACCTTCCTCTACGAGGCAAGGTCAAACACCCTTAAACCTCGCGTTGCTCGTGGAAAACCTTACGACCTCGCTGCGCTCGTAGAAATAAAAATCCCCGCTCAGGACTGGCAAGCGAAGTGAGTTCCCATTTCTCCACGCAAAAAAAGCGCCCCCTTTCGGGAACGCTCTGATTTCCATTGGTGCGCTTGGGGGGATTTGAACCCCCGACACATGGTTTAGGAAACCGCTGCTCTATCCAGCTGAGCTACAAACGCATTAGTATTATTTTACAAAATGATGGTGTCTTTTTCAAGTACGACTAAAACAGATCTTTCAGCTTGGAGAAGATGCCCTTTTTCTTTTCGGGTTTTCTTCTTAAAACAGGCTCTTCTTTCTTCTCTGGCACGGGCTCGCGGCTTGGCGGCGGGGCGGACTGGCCCGGCTTGAAGGGCGGGGGCGCGGTGAAGGTGGGCATCCTTAAGACCGGCGGGGCCATGAAGTTTGGTTTCACGACGGGCGGGTGGTAGGATCTGGGCCTGGCTTCGCTTCTTCCGTACGGTACGTAGTGGTACGACTTGGCGGAGGGATCCGGGGTATTTCTCTGAACGATGTACCTGGCTCCATTGAAGTCGATGCCGCGGAGGCGTTCGAGGAGCATGGAGGCCATGACCTGCGGCGAGAAATACGAGAATGGCAGTCTCGGCGCCATGCGGGCGATGGAGGAAAGGAAGGATGTCTTCACTTCGTCCATGGAGTAGTGGAGATCTTTCCGGATTTCATCCATCAGGAGGATCATGCCCTTCTGCGTGGGGAAAAGGTTCTCGTACGGGACGAGGTTGTTTTTGTTTCCCATGCCGGACATGTCCATGAAGAAGACAAGATACAGGTACGGCAGGGCTTCTTCGTTGTCTTTGATACGCAGATAGAAATTCGCGACAGTGTAGTACATGTTGCGGAGCTTCGACCATTCGCCGGCCATGATGTAGAGGGAAATTTTCTGCTGGAAGGCGCGGTAAAGGATGTCCCGGGCGGTATATGGTTCACCGCGCTGGGCGAGGGTATTCTGCGATTCGCCGATTTCCCCTTCGGTCAGGCCGTAATTCTCACGGACGTTCAGGACGTAGGCCATGTGATGCCCGATTTCCGCCTTGCCTTCCTTGGTGAGGACGTAAATCTTCGGCACGCCGTGGGCATAGTCGGACTCGGGAATCTGGGAAATGACGCGCCCGGTGAGCTCGGCATGCGAGCCTTCGCCGGAGAGACCGTAACGCTTCAGGAAATCCGAGAGTGCTTTGTCCGGCAGCATGCTGACCGTCTCCTGCGGCCGGCTGTAGCGGATCCAGCCATTCTCATACAAAAGCCCGATCCGGTCATTGGCGTCCTGGCCGTAAATCTTCAGCTTGTACGGCGGTATCTTATGATGCACCGGCTTGCCGTCGAAGTAGTCGAGTATCAAAATGTCCCTGATCGATAAAGCCATCGCAGCGCCTCCTTTCCCATATATTCCGCCTTCCGCGGTCTTTCGTAAACTTTTCCATTCTTAAGTATAATACAGAAGTGATTTTTTGGGAATTGGGAGAAATATATTATTCTATATTATATTATTCTATATATATTTCTATTATTATATAAAGGAAATAGGGAATAAGAGAGGAAATCAGGACTCAGCACATCGCAGTAATGCAGCCGTTCTTGCCAATGCGGAACTCGCGATGCTCGTCATTCCTGAGTCCTGATTTTCCTTATATTTCCTTCTCCAGAAATTCCTGTGCTTCGGAGAGGTTCTTGAAAATCCCGTAGGCGATGGGGATGAGGTCATCAGTGACGGGCATGAGGTCAGGAACCATGATCGTTCTCATGCCCGCTTTGACGCCGGCGCGAACGCCATTGGGGCTGTCCTCGAAGACGTAGCAGTCTCTGGGATCGACACCAAGGCGGCTGGCCGCCAGAAGAAATACATCTGGCTCGGGCTTGCCATGCTCGACTTCATCGCCCCCTGCAATGGCATCGAAGGCATCACGAAGCCCCGTCTGGTGCAGATTTCCTTCGATCCTTGTAATGCGGCTGCTGCTTCCCATGGCAATTTTATACCCATGCTCGCGGAAGAAATGAAGGATTTCCCTGCAGCCCGGCTTCTCCGGCACATACCGGGCAAAAATCTTATCCACACGGCGGCGGCATTCGTTCTGGATCACTTGTCCGTCAGATACATGGTAGTACTTTTCAATGACGCCATTCATCACGGCACCATTCGTCCCGCAGATTTCATATTTGAAAGAATCCGGAAGCACCAAACCCATCTCGCCCGCGATCTCATTCCAGATCCTCTGGAAAATAAACTCCGTATCAAAAAGAGTCCCGTCCATATCAAAAATAACAGCTTTTATACTAACGCACCTCCTGCGCTCGATTTTTTAAAAAGACTTTGCTTAACATTCCTTAATTATATAGAAAATGGGGAAAGAATAGAAATAGAGGAATGAAATAATAAGGGAAATTTGATTACAAGTTCGCTTCGATTTGAAAAATCAACGCTCAGGAATGGCGAGCGGAGCGAGACTATAGCTGTCCCCGTCAGGGGAAAGTGGCGCGCATGCGCCGAAAGGGGCTGATTACCAACGGACGAAGTCCGGTTGTGAAAGTTTTGATTTTCCCACGCAAAAAAGCTCTCTTCATAGGGAGCTTTTTTGCGATTTTTATGTTTTTTTCCTTGCGTTCGGTTTTTTCTTGTTTTATGGTTTTATCTTTTTTCCCTTCACACTCTCGCCGCCATGTGGAAGACGGGGAGGATGACGGAGAATACGACGATGGCGGTCATGCCGCCTACTAATAGGAGCATGGCGGGTTCTAAGATGGCGCGGAAGCGGCTGGCTTTTCTTTCTGCCTCTCTTTCCATGAGGCCGGCGGCTTTCATGAGGAAGTCCGGGAGTTCGCCGCTTTCCATGCCGATCCTTGTAAGCTGGTAGAAGATGGGCAGGGAGAAGCCGCTTTTCTTGAGGCTTTCGGCGAAGTCGTTTCCTTTGGTGACTTCTTCCTTGACGGCTTCGAGGGCTCTTTCTGCTTCGCGGTTTCCTATGGTATCCTTGCAGTCTTCAAGGGCGTCGCCCAGGGTCCTTCCGCTTTCAAGGAAAGCAGAGAGTGTAGCTGCGAAGCGGATGAGGAGGAGGCGTTTGCAGAAGCGGGAGCGGTAGAGGATTTCGTCTATTTTCTCTCTTCCTTTTTCTGTCTTCAAGGAAATACCAAGACCGAGGGCCGAGAGAAGCGGCAGAAGGAAGAGGAAGCGTCCTGTTTCCTGAAGAAATTTCCCGGCGGCCAGAGCAATCCTCGCGCCGGCAGGAAGGGTGATCTGCAGGGAGGCGAAGAGTGTCTCGAAGGTGGGGAGGATGAATGTCAGGATGGTGAGAAGGACGGTCAGTGCGAAGAGGAGGACAAAGCAGGGATAGGCAAGGGCGCTTACCGCTTTTCTTTTGAATTCTGCTTTCTTCCGGTAGTGCTCGGCGATGCGGTCGAGTTCTTCGGGGAGCGTGCCTGTCATTTCTCCGACCTGAATCAAGGCGGTGAAGAAGCGGGGAAAGGCGCCTGATTCATCGAGCGTTTCCCAGAGGGTCCTTCCTTCCATGACAGTCTCGCGGGCGCGTGAGAGGATAGGTTTCTCGTGTTTTTTCGCCTGTTCTTCAAGGAGGGCCAGGGTAGCCGTGATGGTGAGGCCTGCTTTGAGGAGGGCGCTCCATTCGCTGGCAAGGACGGAGAGTGTCTCGTCTCCGGAGAATGGTTTCCTTTTCAGGAAGCTGCGTCTTTCTTTCTTTTCCGATGCCTCTTTTGTCAGGGAGATAATAGAAAAGCCGCGAAGGCGGAGTGCATTCGCGGCATCCCCGCCAGAGCTGGCACTGATGGTGCCTTCTTCCATAGCTCCTTCGGTATTGAAGACTTTGTAGAGGTATGTTTCCATATGTATCTTGTGTCGGCTTTACGCCGGGAATCATTCGAGGGTTTTCAGGAGTTTTTCTCTGTCTTTTTCGGAGATATTCTTCAGGCCGTACGCTGCCTGCTTCAGGGTGCGCATGTTCTGGAGGCCCATTTCCATGTACGACGAGATCTGCTCGTCCTTGCCTTCCCGGATGAGGTGGGAAACGGCGGGGACGTTCGTCAGGATTTCGCGCATGAGGAAGGTTTCCTTGCCCGGCCGGCAGAGGCGCTGCGTGAGGACGTGCTGCAGGCAGGAGGAAAGGATGCTCCGGATTTCGTTTTCCCTCGTGGAAGGAAATGCGTGGATGATGCGCGTGCATGCGTCTTTGGCACGTGTGGTGTGGAGGGTGGCAAAGACGAGGTGGCCTGTCTCGGCCGCGGTCAGGGCAGCTTCGATGGTGGCGGCGTCGCGCATTTCTCCCACAGCGATGATGTCGGGGTCCTCCCTTAGGGACTCGATGACGCCTTCGGCAAAGCTCGGCGTGTCTTCTCCGATTTCCCTCTGGTGGACGAGGGCTTTGTCAGAGGAAATGACGTATTCGACGGGGTCTTCGAGGGTGACGATATGGCAGGGGCGCTTGGCCACGGCTGTCAGGAGAATGTGCGCGAGCGTCGTGCTCTTGCCGCTTCCCGAGGGGCCTGTGATGAGGACAAGGCCGTGCTCAAGGGCAGAGAGTTTGTCCAAGAAAGCCTTGTCGGGGTCGGCAGGGAGTGCGGAGAGCTCGGGCAGGACGCGGATCGCGGCGGCCGGTTTCCCTCCGCTCTTGTAAATATGGAGGCGGAAGCGGGTATTTCCCAGGGAAAAGGCAGTATCGAGCGCGCCTTCTTTTTTGTATGCAGTCATTCTGTCTTCATTGACGTAGGACGTGAAAAGCGCCGTGAAGAAATCTTCTCCAGCCGTCTCGCGAAGCTTTTTCAGCGCGCCGCCTGCGCGGATCATCAGCGGTTCATCCTGCGTGGCGTGCACATCCGTCAGATTCGGATACGTCTGCATGAGTTTTTCTATATCCAATTTGCTCAGTCCTCTCCCGCGATGACCTGGGAGGCTGATCTTGCTGAAATCCAGCCTTTCCGGAGCTCGCGAAGCGCCGCCGCGCCCATATCGGGCTGGCCCTGCGCTCTCATTCTTTCCTGCAGTTTGTCGGCCGAGAAGCCCCCGCGGATGATCTGCCGCTCTTCCCGTCCGATTTCAATCATTTCAAAGGCGCCGATTCGCCCTGCGATGCCGCTCCCATGGCATTCCTCGCAGCCTTCTGCATCCATGACCGTCTCTCCCAGAAATTCCTGCGGGAGGGAAAGGTCGGCGAATTTTTCCTCCGTCAGCGTGACTTTCCTTTTGCAATGCGGGCAGAGGCGCCCGGGGATGCGCTGGGAAATAATCAGGGAGAGCGAATCCGCCAGAAGGTAGGGAGCGATACCCATGTCCATCAAACGGAGCGGCGCGGACGCTGCATTCACCGTGTGAAGCGTCGACAGGACGAGGTGTCCCGTCAGCGCGGCATGTACGGCGATTTCCGCCGTCTCCCTGTCGCGGATTTCCCCGACCATCAGAATATCCGGATCCTGGCGGACGATCGAGCGGAGGCCTTTTTCGAAGGTGAGCCCTGCTTTTTTATTCACCTGGATCTGCGTCACGCCCTCGATCCGGTACTCCACGGGATCCTCGATCGAGATGATATTCACCGAAGGGTCATTCAGGAGCCGGAGCGCCGCATAGAGCGTCGACGTCTTCCCCGAACCGGTCGGCCCGGTCGTGAGAATCATCCCTGCTTTCCTTCTAAGGCACTTCATGAAAAGCTTTTCCTGGACATCCATCATCCCGAGATGGTTATTCTCTATGAAATCTACCTTCCCGGAGAGAATGCGGATGACGATCGTCTCGCCGTAGAGGGAGGGCAGCGTGGAAATGCGGAAATCATAGGAAACGCCGTCCACGGTTTCCGAATACGACCCGTCCTGCGGCAGCCGGCTCTCGGCGATGTCCATGCTCCCGACGACCTTGGCGCGCACGGATATCGGCTTCTTCATCGCAAGCATCATCGTGAAGCGGTCGTACAGAATCCCGTCCCGCCTGAAACGCACGCGGATGAAAGACTCCTGCGGCTCGATATGCACATCACTTACGCGCTCGCGGACCGCCGTGGTAAGGATCCGCCGCAGAGCCGCCTCCGCCGTCGGCGCACGCACTTCTTCCATAAGAACCTCCGGATAAGAATTACCAGAAAACCGAAAGGAAGGAAAATATATAACCAAGGCACAGCTCTAGGAAATCAAGCCTATTCTTAGAAACTGCACCTTTTGAAAACCATACAACCAGGGCACAGCCGTGGAGAAATCAACCCTATCCGCCCCTTTTTAGAAACTGCACCCCTTTCGCCCTTCGGGCACTTCCCTCCGTTGGGGGCAGCTTGCGATGAGAAATGAAAAATCAATGGTTTTGTTTTGAACTTATATAGGCACCTTCCCCGTCTGGGAAGGCGAGTCAAAGAAATTTCCTATATTATAACAAATATTAAGGAAAAAATCGCCGAGGGGCGGTCATGTGCGGATTTCCTCCCTTCTCCTGCGCCTTGAAGCAATTTTGTAAAAATAATTTTACACCCCCTTGCATTTTTGCTTTCCGTTTGTTATTATATTTAAGTCATATGGTTGAGAAAACCTGAGACACAGGGGCATAGCGCAATTGATAGAGCAACGGTCTCCAAAACCGTAGGTTGGGGGTTTGAGTCCCTCTGCCCCTGCCAATTTGGCCCAATAGCTCAGCTGGATAGAGCACTTGACTACGAATCAAGGTGTCGGGAGTTCGAATCTCTCTTGGGTCACCAGCAATGAAGACAGCGGATTCCGCTGTCTTTTTTCGTGCGCAAAAAAGGATTTTTCTTTTTCCTGCATTCCATAAAAAACATGTATGCTGAAAAGCAAGAAATAGGATAATTTCTATCTTATGTCCATGGATTGACCTCTCTATAAAGACTATAATAGATATAGAAAGATAATACCATATAGTACTATTCCATTTTTTATAGAGAGGGGAGGTCAGACTTATGAAAGAGATTCCATCATTTTTCAAAAAGCCGGATCCGATTACGGATATTGCGGATACGAAGGAGTACGACATCGTCGTCATCGGCGCAGGTTCTCCGGGCGTTCCGTGTGCTTTGAAGGCAGCGGAGCTGGGCGCGAAGGTCGCCATTCTCCAGAAGGAAAAGGAAGCGGCTGCGTGCGGAAACTTCGGCGCAGGCATCCTGACGGACAAGAGCGATCCTGTCGACGTGGAAAAGTGCGTTTCCATGCTCGAAGCTGCTTCCGGCCACAGGGCCAAGAGGGAGCTTCTCGATATGTGGGCCAAGAAATCCGGCGAGGCCGTTCTCTGGACGATTGAAAAGGGCAAGGAAGCAGGCGCCCAGGTCGTCGATATGGGAACGAATGCCCATGCAGGACTCCTGAAGAGAACCGGCTGGCATATCGAATTCACGACCTGCGTCTTCGGGCCGAAACCATACGACACCGGCGCTGCCATGAAGGCCATGTGCAAACTGGCTGAGAAGAAGGGCGTCGACATTTTCTACGAAACCCCGGCTGTCATGCTCGATCAGGGCGCAGACGGCAGAGTGACAGGCGTCATCGGCGAGCATGAAGGAAAACACATCCTCTTCAAAGCCAGGAAAGGCGTCGTCGTTGCCACAGGCGACTATGCGAATGATAAGTCCATGATGGACTACTACCTCCCGGATATGACGAACTTCGCCCTGAAGAGAACAGGCAGAAGCGGCGACGGCCACAAGATGATCGTCTGGGCAGGCGGCCGCATGGAAAACGTCGGCCACACCAAGATGGCCCACGACATGGATTCCGGCCCGACCTCCCTTATGAGCGCCCCGTACCTGCGCGTGAAACTGAACGGCAGACGCTTCTGCGATGAAACCGTCGGCATGGAACTCATGAACTGCTACCTCACCTTCGCCGAAGACAGCGGCCACTACTGCCAGATCTTCGACTCCCGCTACGTAGACCAGGCCAAGAAAATCGGCACGACCGTCGACGATCCCGAATCCCTCAAGAACTGGATGCCGGAAGAAGACTCCGAACACAAAGGCGTCATGAAAGACCTCATCGACACCTACAAAGCAGACACCCTCGAAGAACTCGCCAAAAAGCTCCGCATCAAAGACATCCCTGCTTTCCTTGAAACTGTCAAACACTACAACGAAATGGCCAAAGCAGGAAAAGATACAGAAATGGGCGTCCCGGCAGAGAAACTCTGCCCCGTCGAAGTCGGACCGTTCTACGGCGTACACCGCCACATCCGCTTCACCGTAGGCTGCTCCGGCGTCGTCATCAACGAAAAGATGCAGTGCCTGGATAAAGACGACAACCCGATCCCGGGCCTCTACGCCGCAGGCAACCTCGCCGGCAACTTCTACGGCAGCATCGACTACCCGCTCGACATCTTCGGCCTCAACCTCGGCCATAACTACACCGAAGGCTACGTCATCGCCAAAGAAATCATGGGGAAAGAATAAGTAAGGAAATAAGGAAAAAGATATAAGGTATAAAAAAGAAACCGCTTCGGGTTGAGCGGTTTCTTTTTTGTTGGATTTTTTATTTTCCTTGAAGAGTGGTTGTTGCAATTTTTGCAACAACTGGTTTTTCTAATTTACTACATTAAATTTTTTGCTGAAAAGGGTTACTTACATTGAGTAAAGCGTGGTTTTAAGATTTTCACATCTCTTCCATTTGAACTGTTGCAAAATTTGCAACAGTTGCTTCCTTCGATAGCTCACCCTCATCAAAAATATTTTTCAAATGCCTGCTGATCGTCGATTTGCTGACACCAAACAACTCCGCCATAGCCTTCTGTGATAGCCAGACAGACTCATCCTTGACAATAGCATTGACAGAGACATCCTCATCCGACGAACGATAAACAAGAAAAGAAAAATTGCTCATAAGCCCTCCAGGGAAAGCGCTGATTTTACACGTAACGATTAACCATTTGCTTACATCTTACCATATTCAGGGGAAAGAGCTGGGAATGGATGATTTTCCAAATAAAAAAATCAGGACCCCCATCCGAAAATGAGAGTCCTGCAAAACGTTGCCGTTTTTCCTTGTACAGATATTTTACAAGATTAGAAAAATATATGCAATGGGATAAAATCAGTCAATTAGGATTAGAATATTTCATTGCCCTCAAAACTCATATGAATTGGTTTCATATTGTCATTGCAATCAAATTGAACCTTGAAATTTGAACGAATCATTGCTCCAAAACTATTTTGAGAGTCTACCGTTCCAATAATGGTTCCAATACCATTTAATTTAAAGTATCTGAATGTTTTATAATCAAATTCAGCTGTTGTTGGAGCCTTTAATACCTTTTTGACCATTTCTTTGGCTTGTCTTTCCATTTGATTTTCTTCACTAACACTTAATACATAATCGCTAGGTTGATGTACGGCTTGTCCATCTTTATACATAATGATTTCTTTTAATTTAATAGTTTCGACTTTATTATCTTTGTCTAAAAATAAATGTGTATAACCACCTTTCGCAGTAACATTTAAAGAATACATGCCTTTTTCATCTTTAGTTGCATCTGTTACTGATTCAACACCAATAGAATTATGCTGCTTCAATATTTTTTGCATCGTCAACAGAAATCCCAAACTTTTTACAGAAAACATTTTTAGAAGCATATTCTTTATCTGCTCTACTCATTTCAGATATTCCACTTTGTTGCGATAACATCGCATCATCTGGTGTAGCTTTAACCATTAGAAACAGAGACACAAAACACATCGCCAGGTAAAATAAACAAATTTGTTTTCTTTTCAACTCTGGTCTTTTTCCAATGTTCCCCATTTAGGTTTTATGATAGATATTAAAAGCATTATCACACAGAAGAGAAAGAGTAAGAAAGCTAGGATAATCATTATTTTCAACCCCTTAAAAGATAAACAAAATATCATTTCTATACGTTTTTAGATATAAGATAAATTTTTTAAAATTGCAAATCGAAATTAAACACTTTCTAAATCCGCCAGTTTATACACTTCTTCAATAAATGCCTCTTAAAATTCGCCAATATGAATTTTAAGAGGCATTTAATATAATACAATGATATTAATTATATAAGTTTTTTTTCTTTCCACTTCCCCTCACCATCAAAAAATCCCGCTCTTTTTTCAAAGAGCGGGAAAATTTTTTTATTTTCTCCGGATTTTTCCTATACCTTTTTTCGATTATTTATATAGGACTACTGGAAGCGGGAGGCTTCGGCTTTGGCGAGCTGGTCGCAGAGTTCGTTGTACTGTGCGCCGGCGTGGCCTTTTGTCCATTCGAAGGAAAGGGCGTGGGAGGTGAGGAAGGCGTCTATTCCTTTCCAGAGGTCCTGGTTCAGGACGGGGGTGCCTTTGGTTGTGATCCAGCCGTTTCTTTTCCAGTTGTTCAGCCATCTCTGGGTGATGGCTCTCTGGAGGTACTTGCTGTCGGTGCAGAAGGTGATTTGTCTTCTCTTGCCGTCCTGGCTGATCCATTTGAGGGCTTCGTAGGCAGCGCGGAGTTCCATTCTGTTGTTGGTGGTGCCTGGTTCGCCGCCGGTCAGGTGGAGGAAGGCTTCTCCTTCTTCTGTGAGGAATACGGCAGCGAAGCCTCCGGGGCCGTCCGGGTTGGAGAGGCAGGAGCCGTCGGTGTAGATGGTGAGGGTATCAGGGACTCTGAAGCCGGCTTTCAAGGCTGGTCCGAGTTTCTTGGCTTTGGCCGGGAATGTCTTTTCTGCTTCTGCGATGTCCTTGGCTCCTTTTGTTGAGGATTTCGCCGCAGCGGGTGCTCCGGCAGAAGCAGCCGTGCCGGCGGGTTTTACGATTTTCGGTGCTTCTTTGACGGGTTTTCCGTACCATGCTTCGGCATCTTCCTTGGTGACGAAGCTTTTGTAAACGGCGCCGTTGAAGCCCTGGACTTCTTTCTTGCAGTCGTCCCAGGTGTAGTAGACGCCGGGGTTCCTGCCGCGTTTGACGACGTAGTATTTCTTTTTCTGTCTTGTATTGCCCAAGGCTATTTTCACGCTTCTTTCTTCTGCTTTTTTATCGAGCTTCAGGGTCCCGTCTTCGATCATTTTCCAGAAGCAGTAGATGGTCGCTTTCGTGTCGGCGAGGCTGTCGTGCCAGCCTTCTCCGTCGTAGCCGTAGTGTTTGGCGCACGTGATGAGTTTCTGCCAGCGGATGTTTCCTGTGAAGGGATCGCGTTCGCCGTATTTTTCGGAGAAGGGGGGCATGATGTCGATGTAGATGGTTTTCTTTGGATCGGGCAGGGTAAGGCCGCTCTGGAGGAGCATCTGCACGTCGAAGGGAAGGTTGTATCCGACGATGGCCTCTGCATTGCCGAGCATTTCCTGGATTTCTTCCTTATGGTCCAGGATGAAGGGACATTTGCTGACCATGGCAGGGGAGATGTGGTTCACTTTCTCGGCTTCGGGCCATGACGAGTTTTTCTTCGGACGGAAATATTGATTTATCCGCATAGCGCCTTCGCCGTCAATGACGGAGAGCTGCAGGATCTCGGCATTGGGGCCGACTCCGGTGGTTTCCGTGTCCAGTGCGAGTATTCTGTCTTTATCCATTTTTTCCTCCTTGCTTGCGGAGTTATTCTCTCCACTCCGCTTCCTTCCTGTAAGCGCCGCCGTCAGCGGGTACTTCAAGGTTTTTGTCATGACGGAGGCGGCGGTTCAGGATGGTCCTGATTTTCTTTCCGTTCTTTTTCTTGTCTTCCGGGAGTTCTTCTTCCCATTGTTTCCCGATTTTTTCTTTTTCGTACATCTTGCGAGCGTACTGGCTCAGCCTGTCTTCCCGGGTGACTTTCTGTGGACGTTTCATGACTTCTTTCCTTTCGCTGACTTATCTCCCGCAGCAGTTTGTGACTCGGAGGGGAGGCATTCACTGCCAGTATAACAGCTTTCTTACTGCTTTGTAAATTTATACTTTAATAAGTAGGGAAATCGCTTGCAGCAGCGGGATTTTTCGGACTTTTACGACTAAATGTTCGCCTTAGGAGGCACAATTTATGGTACTGTCATATTCTTTTTTCTCTATATCTTGTGAATGTACAAGGGAGCCGATAGATGATAGAATAAAGTTATTCACAAGGTTAATCACTTTTGCACAGAGTTGTTCAAGTGCATTTTCCTTCGATAATATCGAATTGATCGGACTTTTATTTCTTGATTTATTCACCAGAATTCACATTTTTTTCACAAGGTTAATCACAACTGTCAACATATGAGGTTTTTATATGGATCTATTTTCACTCTGGGAGGATTTAGTTACTTATATTAAGTCGAATGATTCCGAGTATTCAGAAATGTTTGAACTTCACTTGTACCCTGTCTCACTTTCAGGCTCGGTACTGACGATTTCCACGGACCACACACTGCCGAAGTACCAGGTCGCATGGCTGGCCAATGTGTATTCCAGAAAACTGGAGAGTTACATTCTTAAAACGAAGAATCAGCAGATCACAATACAAGTAGATAACTACCGTCCTCCAAAAATAACGCCGAATGACGGCCCGGGTCCCGTTTCCGCCCATGCTCCTGCCAAGGATATGGAAAGGGAAAAGGCCCGCAATGTTGTCCCACCTGCTCCTTCTCCGGCACCGTTCCCCGAAGGGGGCATCCCTTCGCCATTTCCGGAAGGGAATGAGCCTGCTCCCGTGATGGAAAGCAAGGCAGCCGATCCGTTCCCGGAAGAAGCAGCGCCTCCGGATTTCACAAATCTGAAGCCGAAGTCGGCCGACGAGGTCGCTCTTCCGAGCATCCAGGATGTCGCTCAGGGCTCCCTTTTCGAAGAACCGAAGAAGCCGGAAGCGAAAAAAGCGAAGGTTTTCCAGTCAAATCCCATCAATGAGGAGTACACGTTCGAGACATTCGTCCACGGCGGGTGCAATGACGTAGCGTATTCGGCGGCCCTGGCCGTCGCACAGGCTGCGGTCAATCCAAAGCTGACGGATACAAATATGAATCCGCTCTTCATTTACGGCCCATCCGGCCTTGGCAAGACGCATCTTCTGCATGCGATCTGCAATTACATCCATGAATACAAGCCGGAGCTTTCCGTTCTTTTCGTGTCCAGTGAAACGTTCACGAATGAGCTGATCGATGCCATCCAGCGCCATGCGACGAATGACTTCCGCCAGAAGTACAGAAATCCGGACTTCCTTCTGATCGACGATGTCCAGTTCTTCGGCTCGAGGGACTCGACGAAGATGGAAATCTTCAACACGTTCAATGAACTCTTCGACAAGAAGAAGAACATCATCATGACGAGCGACCGTACGCCATCGGATATTGAAAAGCTCGAAGACCGCCTGCAGAGCCGTTTCTCGAGCGGCCTTGTCGCTCCGATTTCCCCGCCTGACTATGAAATCTGCAGCATCATCCTGAAGAACCGCGCTGAAAAGCAGGGTATCAATCTGCCGGATGAAGTCGTCGATTACATTGCAAGCCACATCAATACGAATGTCCGTGAGCTGGAAGGCGCTTTCAACAGCCTGGTCATGATAGCCCGCATCAAAGAGAAGCCGATCACACTGCCTTTTGCCATGGAAGCACTGAAAGACAAGATCCCGCTCGACGGCGGCAATACGCTGACGGTCGATATCATCATCGACAAAGTCTGCGACCGCTACGGCGTGACGAAGGAACAGGTCCTCAGCAATGCGCGTCCGAAAAAATATGTCGTTCCAAGACAGATTGCCATGTACCTGGCCAGAAACCTGATCCCGGGCATTTCTTTCCCGGCACTCCGTGACAAGTTCAAAAGAAAGGATCACACGACAGTCGTCTATGCCTGCGAACGCGTGGAAAAGGAAATCAAACGCGATCAGAGCACGAAGGCCGTCATCGATGAACTTACCAAGCAGCTGAAAAGGTAAGAGCTGCCTCTATATAAAGTATTGTGAAGAAACACGGCCCGCAGAGGGTAAAAAACAGTGCATAAACTGTGGATAAATCCAGACCCCCGGAAATCTGTGAAATGTGTGAAGAAGAAAAAAAGTTATTCACCGGGTTTTCACAAAGGCTCAAAATCGATAAAATCTAGATAGTCACAAAGTTATTCACTTATTCACAGCGTACTACTACGCCTGCTACTACTCTCTTATATTATTAGTCATATTTATTAAGGAGCTGCCATGAAGGTCACATTCAACAAAAACGAGCTGACGAGCGCCCTCGACCGAGTCCAGCGCGCAGCACAGACAAAAATCAATTCCAACACCAACAATGGCTTTTTCATTTCTGCTGCCAATGGCATTGTCGAATTCCAGGCAAACGATTACACGATCGGCATAAAAACGACCTGCAGCGCAGACATTTTTGAAGACGGCGTTGCAGTCATTGCTGCGCCCCAGCTGCAGAGTACACTTCGCATGATGCCATCAGGGGATATCGTCATGGAAATGGGTAAAGGAGAAAATACCGTTTCCTTTAAGAGCGGATCCTACTTCTCGAAGTTCCCTGTCAGGAATTCCCAGGATTTCCCGGAAGTCGAGGAAATGGAGCATCAGAATCATGCAGTCATCCGCTGCAAGGATTTCGCTGACATGGTCAGCCTCGTCCAGTTTGCAGCAGCCACTGATAAACAGAAGCCTTTCTTTACAGGCGTACTTTTTGAAATCCATGATTCTCTCTTCGCCATGGCCGCTACCAACACGCACCGCCTGGCTACCAAGGAAATCTCCCTGGATGAACCGGCCACAGCCGCTGGCAGAATCATCGTTCCTGCCGGCATCCTTTCCGACGTCATCCGCCTTTTGCCGGACGGGGAAGAGGAAAAGATGGAAATTTCCTGGTCCAAGAACCATGTCGCATTCACCATCGGCAGCACGTACTTTATCAGCAACCTGATCAACGGCGAATATCCGGAATACCAGAGAGTCATCCCGCAGTCCTTTGATGCCCATGCGGAACTGAATCTCCACGACTTTGCCGAAGCCGTCCGCTTTGTCAGCCCGATTTCCCGCGATGTGAACTACAATACGATCAATTTCCATTTCAAGCAGGGCGTGCTCGAAGTCTTCGAAGAAGATCCGGAAATCGGACGCTCCGATACGTCGATCCCCGTCAAGCTTGAAGGCGATGATATCGACATCACATTCAACTGCAGTTATATAGAGGATATATTGAAGCATTCCAAGGGCGAAACAATCACGCTGCATCTCCTGAAGAGCGGCCCGATGCTCGTGGAACAGCAGGACGACAAGACATACCGCTACGTCGTCACCCCGATGAGAGGAAGAAACTAATGGAAGAAATACAGATTTACGGAGACTTCATCCAGCTTGACCAGTTCCTGAAAAAGACGGACCGGATCAGCTCGGGCGGGGAGACCGGAGCCTACCTTGAAGCGCACAAGATCACACTGAACGGAAAGAAGGTCACCGAAAAGAGAAAGAAGCTTCGCGCCGGAGACATGCTCAAGATCGACGGCGACGAATACAAGCTGACCGGAGCCTAGCCATGAAGTGCGTGAAATTCCGGCTGATCCAGATCCGCAATATGGAGGATACGACCATCCTGCCGGATGAAGGACTCACTATCTTCACGGGCGAAAACGGCAGCGGGAAGACGAACCTGATCGAGGCGGTCTATTACGCCTCCATAGGGAAATCCTTCCGCACGGGAAACGACAACGAAATGATCCGGCTGGGGGACGAGGAAGGCACCATCCTCCTCGACTTCACCATCCGCGACGTCTCGCATACCATCAAAGTGAAACTGACGAGGAACCAGGGCAAGAAAATCTTCTTCAACGACAACCCTGTCCGTAAAAAAGACCTCATGGGCCTCTTCCGCACCGTCATCTTCACCCCTGACGAACTCCAGCTCATCAAAGGCGCCCCCGTTTTCAGGAGGCGCTTCCTTGATATGGAAATCTCCCAGGTCTCCCCGCGCTACTATGCCGAACTCCTCCGCTACACCAGAGCCGTCCAGCAAAGAAACGCAGCCTTCAGGAACGCCAGGATGACAGGCATCATCCCGGATACCGACATCTGGGACGAACAGATCGGGAAATGCGCCGCCTACATCGTGAGGAAACGCCTTGAAACCTTGAAAAAGATGAACGGTACCGTCCCCGATATGGAATCCGCCCTTACAGGAAACAGGGAAAACCTCGAAATCCGCTACAAACAAGCCGGATCCGACGAGCCGAGATTCGACGAAGAATGGTTCCTCGAACGCCTCGCTGCCTACCACGAAGAAGACGCCAAATTCTGCCACACCTCCGTAGGCCCGCACAGAGACGACCTTACCTTCTTCATGAACGGCATGGACATCTCCATCTACGGCTCCCAGGGCCAGCAGCGGACAGCCATCCTCGCCATGAAACTCTCCGAGATGGAATATATCAAAGAAGAAACCAGCGAATACCCCGTCCTCCTTTTGGACGACATCGGAAGCGAGCTGGACAGCAAAAGAAGAAAAGCCCTCATGAACTTCCTCGAAACAAGAAATATCCAGACCATGGTCACAGGCACCGACGTGCCCTTTGACCATAAGGCGAAGATTATCGAAGTGGGGAAGGAATGAGGGAAAGATAGAAGAGTATAAGGGTACGAAAAAAGGACTCATCAAGAGTCCTTTTTTCGTTGTCAGACTACGCTGACGACACCAGAAAACCGCGATAAAACCGCGTGGAACTTCACCCCTTTCACCAGCGTCAGTATCAAGGATAGTCTGGATCCACCCCGACGGGCAGGTTAAAACCTTTCGTACCGACGAGTTCCGATATTATAAATGAAAACTGTAAAACGCTCATTCGATATTATCCATCAGTAACGAAGCGGAGGACTTTGACCTGCCCCAGCGGGGAAGAAGTACCTCGAGTGCTATGCTAAAACTGGACAGGGGTGGGATAAGAATTTAGACAGCCTTTGTAGTATATTGGAATCAGAATTAAAAACATTGGACGCCACATTCAGATTTCATACAGGAGGCAGTCTTATGAAGTACACAAAGAAAGAGCGTATGAACATTGGTCGCCAGATTTATGAGGATCAAATCAATAAATACGAAGCTGCAGGCAAATACGGCATCAGTGCTCAAACTGCTAGAGAATATATGAGGATGTATAGGAACACAAACCATCTTCCACCTAAAACATCCAAGCCCCGTGATTACGGTCTTGCCAAAGCAAAAGTTATTCCTGAAGCGGCCAAACTCGATGAATACCAGAAAATGTCCAAGGAAGATCTCATCAGCGCCTTGATTGATGCCAGGATAAGAGAAGAGCGGCTGAAGCTTGGTTACGAAGTAGTAGAAGAAGATGATTCAAAAAAAAAGCTCATTACTTACGTCAAAAAGACTGCGAAGTAATCGTCGCGCTTTCCGGCTCATTCCCTGTCGAATTGCTTTGTGAAAGGCTGGGTATTCCGCGTAGCAGCTTCTACTATTGGCTGTATCATACCAGGCATCCTTCTGAACAAAAGAATCGTCTTTTGGATACCATAGAACTGCTCAAGGAATGGCATAAGAAGTATCCATCCCACGGATACCGCTGGCTAAGGGCCAAGCTTCTGCTTGACACAGGCCTCTTCATGTCTGAATCATACGCCTATAAATGCTGTCGTTTGGCCGGGATCAAGAGTGTTTCCAAACACTATAAGTACAAAAAGCCTGGTGAATCCAGGACTTATCCAAATCTGCTGCTTGCAGGGATTAACATAGATGGGCCCTCGCAATGTATTGTGTCTGACATGACTGCATTCTACGTAAAGAACACATACTATGAGCTGACGATATATATGGATCTTTGGAATAACGAGATTGTCGCCCACGCACTTTCCTCAAGGCGTGGAGACCGTATGACATATATTAACGGACTGCACGACTACCTTGAATTTACGAAGAAATTCCCCGGCGTTAAGCATATTCTTCATTCTGATCAGGGATCAGTATATGCATCAAAGGATTTCAACCAGCTGCTTCCGGCGTATAACATCACACGATCCATGTCCAGAGCAGGAACGCCAACGGATAATGCAGCCATGGAATCCATTAATGGATGGATGAAAGCCGAGCTGTTTTCAGATTTTCATATTACTTCAACAGAGGGCGTAGCGGGTCAGATTGATGAATACGTCAAGTTCTTTAATGAAGAGCGCCCGGCATATGCACTGGAGTACCTTACACCAAAGCAGTACAGAGAAAAATATGGTTTTTAAGCAGGTTAATGCCTTTTGTCCAAATTAAGAGTTACACAATTTCATTTAATTTCACTTATTTAATTTTTTGACATCTAATTTTTGAGATTTTGTGTCCAAAATACGTTGACCAGTGCAACCGGCCAATCTTTTAACTGTTGCCAGGAAAGGGGTGCAGTATTCATTGAGATTTAAAATACAAAAAAGTTCCTCGAGCAGAGCGAGGTTGTACGGGTTTTGCTTTTCTTCCTTCAAATCAAGGCTGCTGAGATAGAAGGATTAAATGAACCCCTTTCGCCTCGCAGGCTCGGCAAAAGCTTTCCCCTAACGGGGACAGCTTTTGCCGCTGGTGCTGTTTCCCTTTTTCTTACTCCCTTTATCCATCCCAAAAATGTTTCACGTGAAACATTTTGCTTCCTCTTTTCTAAAAATTGTTTCACGTGAAACAATTGAAAGGGGCTGTGACAAAATCCGTTAAAACGTTGCTTCTTCCTTTTCTCGAGCGAAGCGAGGTTTAAGGGTGTTAACCTTGCTCCGAAGGAGAAGGTCCTGGCGAAGCCAGGGAATACAGTAGTTCTCGAGCAAAGCGAGGTTTTGAGGTTTTCAGACAGAACCAATAAATACATTTGTTAGATAATCCGTTAATGAAATATCCCAATGGAAAAAGGAGCTGTGACGAGATGATTGTACATTTCGTCATAGCTCCTTGATTTTCCTTTTTCAGTCCCATTTTTTCTCAGGCATGTGCTGGAGGATGTTTTCTGCTTCCTGTTCTGAGATTTCGTTGATGGGTTTGTGGATGAGGAGGGCGAGGAGTTTTCTTTTTTCTTCGGCTCCGCTGTGTTTCTGGAATATGTTTTCTTTGTATCTGTGGATGAGGATATCTCTGGCTTCTTCGTATTCGCTGTAGCCGCAGCCGATGATGGAGCGGACTTGCTGGAAGGTGTAGTGGGGGTATTTCTTGAGGAGGAGGACGGCTCTGTGTTTGATATTCCTGTCGAAGATTCTCTGACAGTTGGGGCAGAGTTTCTGGTTCTTGTCCTTCTGGTCGAAGAGAGCTCCGCACCAGGCGCAGGGTTTGTAGCCGGCGGCGGCTTCGCCTTTCCTGATTTTGAGGACTTCTGTCATGAGGTTCTGGAAGGGCTGCTTCAGTTTGTCGTTTCCGACGTGGCCTTCGACCCAGTTTTCAATCCATTTTTCCTCGCCTTCGGTGAGGTCCTGACTGTACATTTTCTGCTCTTCTTCGATTTTATGGTTGACGGGATCCAAAGTCGAGTAGGCTTTTTCCTTTTTCTGCCTGGGGCCTGCGATGAAGCGGATGTCTTTGAATCGTTTCCCGAATTCGTCTTCGGAGAGGCGTTTCAAAAGGTCGCCTTTCATCATGAAGAGGTGCTGGAGGAAGACGGAGTTCGTGACGGCGATGACCAGGGTGTCGTCTTTCCAGCTTTTGATGTAGGATTCCTTGGCGAGCATGTCGCCGACGATGTTCTTCCACCGTTTCTGGAAGAGGAAGAACTGGAAGCCGTCATTTCCGAAGATTTTCTTGCTGGTGATGGAGTCGGAGAAGACCTGGTCGATGCCGGCCATGACTTTATATCGTTTGCCTTTGTCTTTATGGTTTTCTTCCATGATGCCCTCCTTCGATGATTTCTTTCTTCCATTATACTATAAATTTCCCGGATTATGACTTTCCGCATTTGGCACAAGGTTTACCGAAAGGTATGGAAAACAATTGTCTTATTCTAATTTGTTATAATTCGTTTAAATTCTATTGACTTTTTCTATGTTATGAATTATAATATATATATGCATTTGTTAGAATGAATTCCGAAAGGGGGGGATTTTCTTTGGCTGATGAAATCAAGGACGGCAAGGTAGACGTTACCCGTTACATGGTCAAGGAAGGCGAAAAGGTCAATCTGAAGAAATACAGCACGAAGTGCGATGTTTCTATAGACAAGTCTCAGGTGAAGAATCTGTATTTCCCGCAGGTGATCGAAAAGCTCAAGGATCTGCAGGAGAAATTGTACGCGCAGAATACGTACGGGCTCGTGGTCGTGCTCCAGGCGATGGATGCGGCCGGCAAGGACGGTACGATCAATCATGTCTTTGCAAGTTTGAATCCTGGCGGTGTGAAGGTGGTTTCCTTCAAGCAGCCGACTACGGAGGAAAAAGACCACGATTACATGTGGCGTATCAATAAGGCGCTGCCGGAACGCGGGGATATCGGGATTTTCAACCGTTCGCAGTATGAGGATGTCATCGTGACGCGCATCCATGACCTGGTCCATCAGGGCCAGCTGCCACAGAATCTGGTGAATAAGAATATCTGGGAAGAACGCTACGAGCAGATCAATAACTGGGAGAAGTACCTTCGTCAGAACGGGTTCATGATGATCAAGATTTTCCTCCATGTGTCGAAGGAAAAGCAGCAGAAGCGCCTGATCGACCGTATCGTGAACCAGCAGAAAAACTGGAAATTCTCGATGTCGGATATCAATGAAAGGCAGTACTGGGACCGCTATCAGGAGCTTTATGAGGAAATGATTTCGAAGACGTCGAAAGACATTTCGCCATGGTTCATCATACCGGCAGACCAGAAGTGGTACACCCGCTACATCGTCGCCCTCATCACGCTGCAGGCGCTGAAGAAAGTCGATCCGCAGTTCCCGAAGCTGGATCCGGAAGTACAGAAGCAGCTGGAAACGTTCAAGAAGCTCATCGCCCAGGTGGACGTGAAGGAACTGGCAGAAATCCAGACGAGGCTTTCCGAGAAGGCATCGAAGGAAAACAAGGAAAACTAAAACAACAAAATAAAATGTAAAGGGGAAACCTGTCATGGAGAACGAGACAAAAGGAAAGACCGAAGTAAATGATGTCAAAGAAATCAAAGACGTAAAAGACTCCCGAATTGCAATAATAAGTTGAACACCCGGCGAACCTTTATGCAGTAAGTGCTGCAAGCATTTCTTCCCTAAAGCACTCCTCGGGTGTCTTATAGCCGAGTATTTTTCTTGGCAGGGTGTTGGCCCAGCACTCTACTCTGGAAATGTGTTCCACTGGGTAATCCTGGATTTTCTTCCCTTTGGGAAGAAATCGACGGAATAAGCCGTTGTGATTCTC
>OLIL01000126.1_pt1 | contig 74042 bp, 85 predicted proteins | sample 1609701 | NCBI WGS metagenome assembly OLIL01 (sample SAMEA4350146, study PRJEB24818) | metagenome | biome: human; feature: gut; material: faeces | place: Denmark | collected 2013-09
TATACTTCTTGATCCAATCGTTCATCCGGCGGTATCCCATATCCGGATATTCCTGATGGATTTTCACGACCTCCTGTGCGACCTTTTCTCTCAGCAGTTCACGGCCGCTCTTAATATGATTCAGCCATGAAGGAAGCGCCTGTCATCATCCTCATCCGAAACAAGCTGGGGAAGGTGCTGGAAGAGAAACTTGCCATTGATGAAAGAGAGTCGGAAATCTGCAATGCGCTTTCCATCGGTTCTGCCGTAGAGCACATGGCCCTCATGGCGACAGCTTTGGGGCTTGGAAGCCTCTGAATCTGCGACATTTGCTTTGCCTTAAAGCGCCTCAGGGACTGGCAGGGCGGAGACGGCGAGCTTTATGTCGCGCTTGCCATCGGGTATGCGGACGAATCACCGCGCATGCGTCCCAGAAAGTCCTATGAAAAAGCAGTAACGATCAGGAAATAAATACGAAGGGGCTGTGACAACATGTGTAATAATTTTGTCACAGCCCCTTTTTTACGCAGAAAATACGAAGAATTGACAAGAATTTAGAAGAGGAAAATACGGGAAAATCGGCCAATAGTATCGTTTATTTAGAAAATGGAAATCATTTCCATCATGTGCTATCATCAAGAAAAATGATAAAGGGGGTTATCATGAGTACTGGAAAAATGAAAGTCTTAGTCGTCAGCGGGTTCCTCGGAGCCGGCAAGACGACGTGGATCAAAATGCTGATTGATCACAATCCGGTGCGGGGGAAACTGGCACTGATCGAGAATGATTTCGGCGAGGTCAATGTGGACGGCGCTTTGATGGAAGGCGAACCGCTTTCTCTGTATGAACTGACGGCAGGATGCATCTGCTGCAGTCTTCGCGGAAATTTCGGGGATGCGGTAAGGGCTGTCGCCGCCGCTGCATCGCCTGAACTGCTCCTGATCGAGCCGTCCGGCGTCGCTATGGCATCCGATGTCCTGTCCGCTTTGAAGGAACCGGAAGAAGCAGGGCTCTGTGAAGTCAAAGGCGTCGTAACGCTTGTCGACGGAGAAGCGGCTCCCATGTACATCCATAATTTCGGGATGTTCTACAAAGACCAGCTCAAGGAAGCCGATGCCGTTTTTGTCAGGAGCTGCCCGGAAGGACAGGAATCCTTCTTGCAGAAACTTCTTGCTGAACATGCAAAGAAAGCAGAATTCTTCATGAAGGACTGGGACGAAAAAGAAGTTTCTGCCTGGGTCAAAGGATTCATCGGGGAAGGATCAGTTGAGGAAGACCAGACCTTCCAGTACCTTGGATCCGTTACAGCAGACCATGAGCATGAACACGAGCATGAGCACGATCACGAGCATGAACACGACCATGACCATGAAGAGGAAGTGCTGCAGCAGTCCATCGTGACGGTCGATTTCCCGGATGAATCCGTGGAATCTTTCAAGAGAAAACTGAGGGGCCTTATGGTCCGCTATTCACTCATCCGCGCCAAGGGCATCATACGCATTGGCGGAAAGCCGGTTCTTTTACAGGGGACGCCGGGAAGTCTCCTGATCAAAGGTACGGATAAGGAACCGACCGGAGAACTTTCAGGAGCTTCTCATGGATAGGATTCCCGTCTATGTGATGACGGGATTTCTGGGGAGCGGAAAGAGCCATCGGCTGAACGATATCCTTGCCCAGAGGCGGTACAGAAAATGTCTGGTCATCCTTTCGGAAAAGGGGAGGACGGACGTTTCGACAGAGGACAAGATCGTCCTTGATGCGAGTTCCCTTTCGGATGAAGAGCTTGTTGAAAAAGCAGGCCGCATCATCCGTGACCACTGGATCGGAGAAATCTGGTGGGAATGGAACGGCATGCGTGCCTTCTCCGACTGGGAGCACCTTATCTATGAGACGCATCTTTCCCGCCTGATGGAGCCGAAACGCGTTTACTTTTCCGCCGATGAAAATTTTGTGAATTTCTTTCTGGGAAAGACGGGGACAGCCATCTTAACGCAGCTGGAATCTGCCGATGAGATTCTTTTCTTTGCCAATGACGAAAAGGGAAAAGGTGTGAAGGAAGCCGGGAAAAAGCTTTCCGCATGGAATCCTTCCGCCTCTTTCCGCATCGTGACACCGAAGTCTGCCGGAAATTTGTATGTCAGGTCCGGAAGGTTCACAGACCATTTCAAAGGACTCTGGCAGAGAAGGCTGGATATTTTTATCCTGTTGTGGTCATTTCTTTTCCTGACAGCAGCGCTTCTTACGAGGGAGGAAAATCTTCTCCGTATTTCTCTTCTGGCGGTCGGCATCACGCTGCAGACACTGCCTTTTGTCCTGATCGGCGTGCTCCTTTCGACGGGCATGCAGCTGTACAGCTCGCGTCCGCCGTGAAAAATCTATCTCAGGAAGCACCCGGTTCTCTCTGTGCCGCTTGCGCTCATCGGAGGGTTCTTCTTTCCCTTCTGCGACTGCGCGCTGACGCCGCTTTTCAGGGGCTTCTGCAAAAGGGGCGTGCCCGTTGCGATTACCATGATATTCCTCATGGCAGGCTCTCTGACGAATCCGGTCGTCCTCGTTAGCACATGGTATGCATTTGGCGGCGACCTTTTGATGGTGGGAGGAAGGCTTCTTCTTGGATGGCTGAATGCCGTCCTCGTCGGCGCTACCTTTGCCTTCTACAAGAAGAATCCGCTGAAGGCTTTTTCAGGGCCGCAGGGGACAGAAGAGCTGATTCCTTCAGAAAAAGATTCGAAGGCCTCGCTCTTTCTTCTCCACAGCCGATATGAATTCTGGTACACCTTCCGCTATGTCATCATGGGCGCCTGGCTCGCCGCCATATTCCAGGTATCCATACGACCGATTCTCGAAGGCGCAGGCCTTACGTCCGGTGTTTCATCCGTCCTCTGCATGATGCTGATCGCGTTCTGCCTCTCGCTTTGTGCGACATCGGATGCCATGATCGGAAAGAGCCTTTCGCTCTCCATGGCACCGTCATCCGTCATGGGCTTCCTTCTCTTAGGTCCTGTCATGGATCTCAGGAATGTCCTTCTCATGTCTTCCATGTGCAGGAAATCCTTCGTCATCCGCTGGGCACTGGTAACGATCCTTACGACATTTGCCTGCTCGATGCTCTTCGTATTCCTGAAAGGAGGGGTATGATGGGACTGTTTTCTAATAAAAGGGGAATGGCAGGCGTCTTCATTTCCTTTCTCCTGATTGCGCTTCTCGCACTTTTCGCAGCAAAGGGGTATCAGAATTATGTGGTGCCTTACGTACGATATGCGCTTTTTGCCTCTCTTTTCGCCCTTGCTGTCTGGCTTTTTCTGGCTATCAGGGAATCGAGAAGAAGGTCGTATAAAAGAAATTACCACGCGCTCTTTGCACCGCTGACGCTCATCCTTCTCCTTGCTGCGTCGCCCTTCCTTCCGCCTCCTGCCGTCAAGGCAAAGTCGTCTGAACCGGGAGCCGTGCAGGCGCCCGTTGAGGAAGAGGGGGAGCGTCGATGAATGGAACAAGACGATCAAGCTGTCTTCGGATAATTTCTACAAGACGATCCTTGAAATCTCCAAAGACCCGAAGAAATATGAAGGCTGGACGATCCTGCTGACCGGCGAAGTCAGCCGCGACGACCGTTCGCTTCCTGAAGGCGTCGTGACAGTGGGGCGCGTCGCCATGACCTGCTGCATTGCCGATACATCAAGATTCGGCATTGCTGCCTATAGCGATCATGGAAAGCTTCCGATGGGAAGCTGGGTGCGCGTCAAAGGAACGCTTGGCACGATGACTTCCCACGGACAGCTTCTGCCCGACGTCCATCCTGTGGCCATCACTAAAGCGCCTCCTGTGCTCGGGTTCATTTATCCGTAGCAGGGGAAATAAAAAGGGGCTGTGACAAAATTCGCTAAAGCACTGCTTTCTCTTTTCTCGAACGAAGTTCGGTTTAAGGGTGTCAGAGCTCGCCCTGTAGGGGGAGCTGGCGCTGGAAGCGCCTGAGGAGGTTCATTTCCTTCGAGCGCAGCGAGGTTTTCAGATAACAAAAATATATAAATGTGTTGGATAATCTACTAATCAAATATACTCACGCAAAAATGGGGCTGCAACAAAATGATTAACCATTTTGTCACAGCCCCATTCTTATTGTTCTTCGCTCGTCAAGGCGCAAAAAAGGCCGGCTCCGCTGCCGGCCGATCATGCAGAAATCAGATGTCCCTGTTTACCTTATGAGAACGAAGGCAACGAGTGCAGACATTCATTCTCTTGACCTGTCCGTCCACCAGTACGCGCACTCTCTGGATATTTGGTTTCCAGGTTCTTTTTGTTTTCAAATGGGAATGGGATACGTTGAATCCTGTAGCGGTTTTCTTTCCGCAAACTTCACAATAATTAGCCATGTGCCACACCTCCTTGCACTTCCGTGATTGCAACATTCATAATATATCACAATTCATTTTTTTAATCAAGTATTTTACATTAGTATATAGAGAGAATTATAATAAAAAAATAAAGCTCTGGATCTCTCTATGCCGTACCATCCGCCGTCAGCGGAAAACCGGCTCTGGTTTCCGGACTTAATTCGCTTTCCGCCGGCGCGTTCCTCCGCCGGCAAGAAGGAGATACTATGAAATTATCAGATTCCGTTAAATATGTCAAAGGGGTAGGCCCGAAAATGGCGGAAAGGTTGGAACACCTTGGCATCCGCACTGTGGAAGACCTCATTTCCTTTTACCCGAGAAGATATCAGGACTGGACGCAGATCACGAAGATAAAAGACCTTGTGAGCGGGGAAGAGTCCGTCATTTACGGAAGAATCCTTGATGTGAAGGAAATCCATCCAAGAAGGGGCCTTTCCATTCTGAACGTCACCATGACGGACGGGACGGGCGCCGTGACGCTCACTTACTTCAACCAGCCATGGAAGAAGGATGAATTTTCCCGTGGGCTGAACGTCCTTGCCTACGGAAGGGCAGAATATGGCTATGGGAAAATACAGATGGGCAATGCGGAAACGGAAGCCGTTACACCTGAAGAGCTGCCGTCTTTCCAGAAGCTTGTCCCGATCTATCCTCTGACAGAAGGAATCAAGATCAACCGCATGAGGCAGATGATCCAGGAAGCGCTCGACCGCGTGGAGGACCTTGACGAAAATCTTCCGCTCGAAACGGTGAGAAAAGAACATCTCATGGAACGCGCCGAAGCCATCCGCGTCATGCACAATCCTGAAAATGAAACGATGCGGCAGGCGGCAAGGAAGAGAATGGCATTCGAAGAACTCTTCTTCATGCAGGCAGGCCTCCTGCTCCTTAAAAGGAAGAGGGAAAAGGGAGCGTCCTCGGTCAAGTGCGCGCCTTCGGGAAAGCTCGTCCGCGCTGTCCTTAAGAATTTCCCCTTCGAGCTGACTGACGGGCAGAAGCTCGCCTTCCGTGATATCGAGGATGATATGGAAGGGCTCGTCCCCATGCAGCGTCTCGTGCAGGGCGATGTCGGAAGCGGCAAGACCGCCGTTGCGGCGCTTGCTCTTGCCAAGATCGTCGAAAACGGCTATCAGGGAGCGCTCATGGTGCCGACGGAAGTCCTTGCCGGGCAGCATTATGAAACATTCCAGCAATTCTATAAAGGCCTTCCCATTTGCGTCGCTTACCTTTCCGGACAGACGAAGACATCCGAAAGAAATGAAATCCTTGAGAAACTGGCGAAAGGGGAAATCGACGTCCTGATTGGCACGCATGCCCTGATTGAAAAGGACGTCATCTTTGCGCACCTCGGTCTTGTCATCACGGATGAGCAGCACCGCTTCGGCGTCAAGCAGAGAAAAGCGCTTGAAAGCAAGGGCGAGTCTCCGCACATCCTTGTCATGACAGCGACGCCGATTCCGCGCACCATGGCGCTTTCCGTCTATGGGGACCTCGACGTGTCCGCCATCCGCGGCATGCCGCCCGGACGCCATCCGGTCAAAACGTATGCCATTGACGGCTCGTACCTGAAGCGCGTCTTCAACTTCATGAGAAAGGAAATGCAGGCAGGCCACCAGATCTACGTCGTCTGCCCACTCGTTGAAAAGAGCGAGAAGCAGGACCTGGCTTCGGCCGTTGCCGTCTATGAAGAACTCCGGGACAAAGTATTCCCTGATTTCAAAGTGGGCCTCGTCCACGGACGCATGAAGGGCGCAGAAAAAGACCAGGTCATGAATGACTTCAAGGACGGGAAAATCAAACTTCTGGCGGCGACATCCGTCATCGAAGTCGGCATCAACGTACCGAATGCGACAATCATGTTCGTTTATGGCGCAGACCGCTTCGGCCTTTCCCAGCTCCATCAGCTGAGAGGCCGCGTCGGCCGCGGCAGCAGCCAGTCCTACTGCATCCTCTATACGGATAACAGGAACGAAGTCACGCAGCTCCGCATGCGCCTCATGTGCGAAATCTCCGATGGTTTCCTCCTTTCAGAAAAGGATCTCCTCTTAAGAGGCTCCGGTGAATTCTTCGGCTATCATCAGCACGGTATGCCGGACCTGAAAGCCGCCGACATCATCCGCGACCTGCCCCTTCTTGAAGAAGCAAGAAGAGAAGCCGCCAAAGCCGTCGATAAGGGCATGGACTTCACCGAAGAACTCCGCCACCGCTTCGGAGGTGCCTTCTTCAAGAAAATGGAAGAAGCAGAGAAAAAATAAGGAGTCCGAATATTTTATTTAACTTTTTTATAAGGCGCTCTTCGGAGCGCTTTTTATTGTTTCATTAGAATCGCATGCTGCATTTGAATTCGTGTTGCATGTGAAGGGAAAACAGCATATATTGAGAGAAGGAGACCTGCCCCGGAATTTGTAAAAGGAAGTCAATTTCCGGTCAAGGTTTCGGTCATGGTGAATTTATTTTTTATAAGCCAAAATCACGCTGGAATGCAGATCCTGCCGGATTTGACAGCGGGCGGGCAAGTTCCATGACAAGTATACTTGCATTATGCTATAATAATTAAATTGACAGATAATTAGGATGGCAACATTGGAAACTTTGTTTCCGGAATGGAGGCTGTGATGAGAGCAGACAAGTTTGGCAGGAAGGGACTGACCTTCAGTGATGTACTGCTGGTCCCTGCATATTCCGAAGTGCTCCCCGGACAGGTCGATGTGACGACCCGTCTGACAAAGAATATTTCTCTCAATATTCCAGTCATCAGCGCAGGCATGGATACAGTGACTGAGACGGCAATGGCCGTTGCCATGGCTCGTGAAGGCGGCTTAGGCGTCATTCACAGCAACATGAGCATCGGCGAGGAATGCCGCGAAGTCCAGCTGGTGAAGCGGTCCGAACACGGCGTCGTCGTGGATCCGGTCTGCCTCTCCCCCGATGATATGCTGTCTGATGCAGATGATCTCATGAACAAGTACCATATTTCCGGCGTTCCGATTACGGAAGACGGAAAGCTCGTAGGCATCATCACGATCCGTGATATGCGTTTCGAGACAAATCTTTCAAAACCGATCAGCGAAGTCATGACTTCGGAAGGCCTTGTAACGGCTCCGGAACATACATCGCTTCGTGATGCGAAGAAGATCCTGCAGGCACACCGCATTGAAAAGCTGCCTCTCGTTGACAGCAAGGGTTACCTGAAGGGTTTGATCACAATCGGTGATATAGAAAAGACAAAGAAATACCCGAATGCAGTGAAGGATAAGGAAGGACGCCTTCTCGTCGGTGCATCGACCGGATCTTCCGATGATGCAGAAGAACGCGGAAGAGCACTCCTTAAAGCAGGCGCTGACGTGCTCTTCGTGGAAGCTCTCCACGGAGGCGCTAAGAGGACGCTTGAAATCGTAAGAAATCTCAGGAAATCCGCTCCTGATGCAGAAATCGTTGCAGGAAATGCTGCGACCTATGATGCGGCAAAGGCTCTCATTGAAGCCGGCGCTTCGGATGTGAAGGTCGGAGTAGGCCCGGGATCGGTGGGAACGACGAGCGTCATTGCAGGCGTAGGCGTTCCGCAGGTGACAGCCATTTATGACTGCGCAAGAGCCTGCGAAGAAGCGGGCATCCCCGTCATTGCCGACGGCGGCATGCGTTATTCCGGCGATATTGCCAAGGCAATCGGAGCCGGTGCTTCCTGCGTCATGCTTGGAAACCTTCTGGCAGGGACAGATGAATGCCCCGGCGAGATGGTGATTTTCCAGGGAAGAAATTATAAACTCTACCGCGGCATGGATTCTGCCGGCGCCTTCAGGGCAGCAGGCAGCGGCCGTTTCTTCGGCGGCGTCCTTGAAAAGACAGCTCCCGAAGGCATTGAGGGAAGAGTTCCTTACAAGGGTCATGTTTCAGACGTGCTCTTCCAGCTCTCTGGCGGCCTCAAGGCAGCCATGAGCTACTGCGGCGCCAAAGACATCGCAGCTATGAGGGAAGAGGCGCAGTTTATTCAGATTACGAGCGCAAGCCTTGATGAAAGCCATCCGCATGATGTGATGATCACCAAAGAAGCGCCTAACTACAGTGCCAAATGACAGATATCAGTAAAAAGCAGCAGATTGTCATGGATGTCCGCGTGCATGCGGTCACCATGGAGGACGCTCTCGAGTGGGCAAAGGAAGCTGTTCTTGAAGGAAAGCCCCGCATGATTGCTACGGCGAATGCGGAAATGATCATGATTGCGCAGAAGGATCCCGAGCTTAAGGAAATCCTGAATACGTGCGACCTGGTCGTTCCGGACGGAGCCGGGGTGCTCTGGGCAGGCGAAAAGCTTGGCACGCCGTTCCCGGAAAGGGTGGCGGGCGCAGACCTTGCTGAAGAACTTCTGAAGATTGCCTCGGAAAAAGAGTGGCCGGTATATTTCCTGGGAGGCGCGCTGGGCATTGCCCAGAGAGCCGCAGCCCGTTTCATGGAACTTCACGTTCCCTTCAAGCTCGCAGGATGCCATGAAGGCTACTTCGATAGCGAAGAAGAGAAAAAGATTATAAAAGACATCAAGAAAAGCGGAGCCAAACTCCTTCTGGCCGGTCTGGGCGTGCCAAAGCAGGAGAAATGGATCCGCGATCACATGGATGAACTGGGCGTACCGGTCTCCATGGGCATCGGCGGCGTCTTCGATGTCATGAGCGGCACACTGCCGCGCGCACCGATGTGGATGCGAAACCACCGGCTGGAATGGGCTTACCGCTTGTATCTGCAGCCCAGCCGGATCGGAAGAATGACGGCTCTTCCTAAATTCATGAGAGCTGTCAAAAAATGGAAAAAGGAACAAGGGAGAAAATAATGCTTAAAAAACCACTCATTTTGCCTGAGGGGTTTCCGTTCATCCTGGCGACGATGGCTCTGGCCTGCTTCTTCTTCTGGATGAAATGGTATTACCTGGCGGTGATCCCCCTCGTGATCTCAGTGTATTTCACCTATTTCTTCAGATGCCCGCTGCGCAACGGGAAAATCCCGTCCGGAGACGATGTGCTCGTTTCTCCGGCCGACGGTACCGTCGTCGACGTGTCTGATGATGTCTATGAGTACACATACCTGGGAGAAAAATGCCATAAGATCACGATTTTCCTCTCAATCTTCGACGTGCACTGCAACCGCTCGCCGATGGCAGGGGAAATCAAGTACCAGTCGTATGTTCAGGGCCGCTTCATTCCTGCCTATAAGGACGGAGTCGGCTTTGAAAACGAGAGAGGCGCGATCGGCATAGAAGGACGCGACCGCTCCATCCTGGTCATTCTGATCGCGGGTATCCTTGCCCGCAGGGTCGTTACCTGGAAGAACCTGGGCGATACCCTGAAAAAAGGAGAATTGTACGGGATGATCAAGTTCGGCTCATGCACAGAATTATACATACCGGGAGAGTGTGAGATCTGTGTGAAAAAGGGAGACAAAGTCAAGGGCGGACTGACAGTAGTAGGGAGGCTGAAATAAGTGAATAAATCTTGGATTGCCAATGCCGTGACAGCAACGAATGCGCTGTTCGGCGGATTGTCCATTATGATGTCCGTATCAGGACATTACCAGCTGGCAGCTGTATTCATACTGATTGCCATGGTGGCAGATGCTTTGGACGGGCGCGTAGCCCGCGCTCTGCATACGGCAGGACCGATGGGCGTTGAGCTCGATTCCCTGTCCGATGATATTTCCTTCGGCATTGCCGCAGGAACACTGATGTATGCATACCAGCTGAAAGATCTGGGAGCTCTGGGATTCATTCCTTGTGCGCTTCTCGGCACATTCTGCGCTTTCCGTCTGGCACGCTTCAATGTGAAGGTCAGCGCTGTACACGGCTACTTCGAAGGACTGCCATGTCCGACGACAGGCGTCATCGTGGCTGCTTATGTCCTTTCCGGCATCAAGATCTGGAACTGGCTCGCCATGCTCTGCGTCCTCGCACTCGCATTCCTGATGGTCAGCGAAATCCACTATCCGGACAACAAAGGCGCAAGCGCCGATCAGCTTCACCTGCCGGCTCTTCTTGGATGCCTGGCATTCTTCTTGATCTGCACGATTATTTACTGGCCTGCATGGGCAGCCGCTCTCTGCGCAGCTTACATTATTTTCGGTATTGTCAATACATACCTCAACCGTCGCAAGGCTAAGAGAAAACAGCGCCGTCTGAGAATGAAACGCAGGGCGCAGGCTCAAAACGGAGACACTGAAGGAAACGTACAATGAACCATTACCTCGATATAATCATGTTCCCTATACAGCTGATCGTGGCCTTCTTCACGATTTACTACACGGTCATCGCTGTATTCGGCATGTGGCATCGAAAAGAAAGAAATCTGGCGGATCCCGCCAGCAAATTTGCGATCGTCATACCAGCGCACAATGAATCGGCCGTACTGTCGGACCTTCTGGAAAACCTGAAGCTCCTGAAGTACCCGAAGGAACTCTATGACGTCTACGTCATCGCGGACAACTGCACGGACAATACGGCAGACATCGCCCGCGAGCACGGAGCTTTCGTCTTTGAAAGAACCAATAAGGAACTCGTCGGCAAAGGCTATGCCATGGACTGGGTATTCCCGAAGATCTTCGCATTGAATAAGAATTACGATGCGTTCTGCGTCTTCGATTCGGATAACCTTGTTCACCTGGATTTCCTTGCCGTCATGAACAACCGTCTTCTCAAAGGCCAGAAAGTCCTTCAGGGATACCTGTCTGCCAAAAATCCGACAGATACATGGGTATCCGGCACATTTGCCATTGCCTTCTGGACGATCAACCACCTCTGGCATCTGGGCAAGTACAATATGGGACTGTCCTCCTGCCTTGGCGGTACAGGCATGTGCATTTCCGCCGACATCGTCAAGAAATACGGCTGGGGCTGCGACTGCCTGACAGAAGACATGGAATTCTCCATGAAGTGCCTCTCTCACGGCATCCGCACCTGCTGGGTCCATGACGCTATCATCTATGATGAAAAGCCGCTCGGATTCATGGCATCCTGCCGTCAGAGAAAGAGATGGGCGCAGGGCCAGTTCGACTGCTCCGAGCGTTACATCCCGATCCTTTTCAAAGAAGGCATCAAGAGACACAGCATCGTCATCTTAGATGGCATCATGCAGCTTTTGCAGAACTATTTCCTCGTCCTCTCCACGTTCTACCTGGTGATGACATATATCAATATGTTTTATCCCTGCTTCACAGTCATCCTCTACAACGATGTGCTCGTGCCGAAGCAGTTCTGGGCCGTCATCGGATTCATTCAGTCCATCGTCCCGCTCATCGTTCTTCTGCAGATCGAAGTTCCGCCTAAGATTTATCTTTACTGGCTGATCTACCCGATCTTCATGTACTCCTGGATTCCTGTCACACTCCTTGGATGGAAGGACAGACATAAAAAAGGATGGGTTCATACCATTCATACCAGAAGCATGCATTTTGAACAGGCAAGTCTGACACGAAAGAAAGAAATAGGGCAGTAATGGCAGGGCCGGTCAAGTGATTCATTCATTTGGCCGGCTCTTTTTACATGCTTCTATCAACTCTTGACCGAAATTGTATAGAATCTTTTCCATGTTTTTGTTAAAATAGATACGAAACAAAGTACAGCCTTTGAGGCTTTTTTTAGAAGTGACAGGTGGACTATGCATATATTCATGACAAATGACGACGGCTTTGAATCTCCCGGTATTATTGAAATGGCAAAGAGACTTGCCAGGCTGGGCAGGGTGACGGTCATTGCACCGAACCGCGGGAGAAGCTCCTGCTCCAGTTCCCTTTCTCTCCAGACGTACCTGCGCATGTGGAAGAAGGAAAGCTATGGAGAAAATATTACGGTATTGTCCTGCAACGGCACGACAGCAGACTGCTGCAAGCTGGGGCTGGAACACTGGCTCCGTAATGACAAGCCGGATCTCATCGTTTCCGGCATGAACAACGGACTCAATAACGGCAGCGACTGCCTTTACAGCGGTACCATCGCAGGCGCCATGGAAAGCATTTTCCTCGGTATCCCTGCGATTGCGCTTTCCGCAGAAACGGTCAAGAAACCGGAATACCTGGCCAAGGCCGCAGACTTTGCTTTCGAAGTCGTGAAGAAATATTTCGTCGACTCCAGCTACAAGGGCATCCTTTCCCTCAACATCCCGAAAGAAGAGGAACATATCGGATGGAAGGATCTGAAAATTACAAAGCTCGGCATCCAGCGCTATGACAATGCGATCCGTGAAATGAAGGATCCGTCCGGCCATCTGGGCTTCTGGCTTTCCGGCACGATGCTTCCTGATGCCGTTCCGGATACAGATGTATTCTGGATCCACAGGGGATACCCGACACTGACAGCGCTCACATGGAACATGACAGACACAGATAGACTGGCAGAAGTCAAGGAAATCGCTGATACAGAAAAATAAGAATCGAAACAAGAATTCAAGAAGGGCTGTAGGAATGGCGGCATTTCCACAGCTCTTTTGCATTGCCAAATGTCCATATTTCTAAATTTTTCTATTGACTAACACCCCAGGGGGGTGTAGTATATAGCCGTAAGAAGTAAGGATTTCAGAAAGATCGGTGATGCAAATGGCAGAAGATAAAGAAATGGCATGCGAAGGCTGCCGCCATACGGAACGTACGGAAAGAGAAAGAAGCAATCTGATGAAGAGGCTTCGCACGATTGAGGGACAGATCCGCGGCATTGAGAAGATGGTCGAGAATGACGCGTACTGCCCGGATATTGTGATGCAGGTTTCCGCCGTTTCCAATGCATTGAACAGTTTCAACAAACTTCTTCTCGCGGCCCACATCCGCGGCTGCGTGACGGAAGACATCAAGGAAGGCAAGGATGACAAGGTCGATGAACTTTGCACCATGCTGCAGAAACTGATGAAGTGATTTCTGATCCAAATACAGCGGCCTTGCCGCTATGAAGGGGTGATTCAAGTGAGTGAGAAAGAAAATAAATGCCAGTACATGGTGACGGGCATGACCTGTGCAGCCTGCCAGGCTCATGTGGAAAAAGCCGTCAGCAAAGTGCCGGGCGTCGATAAAGTGACGGTCTCCCTTCTGATGAATTCCATGTCTGTCGAAGGATCGGCCAGTGCTGATTCCGTCGTTGCTGCTGTCGAAGCGGCAGGCTATGGGGCCAAACCCATGGATAGTGAGGTCAAGAGCGGATCTACTTCAGGATCGCTCGCAGCCGAGGAAGAAGCGCTGAAGGACAGGGAGACGCCGAAGCTGAAGAAGAGACTTAACCTCTCGCTCGTATTCCTGGCCGTCCTCATGTACCTTTCCATGGGACACAATATGCTGGGATTTCCTGTTCCGTCCTTCCTGGATGGAAATTACATCGGGCTTGGCATCACGCAGATGATTCTTGCGCTGATTGTCATGTTCGTGAACCGTGCATTCTTCACGTCCGGTTTCCGTTCCCTCTTCCAGGGAGCGCCGAATATGGATGCGCTTGTCGCTCTCGGCTCGGGCGTTTCCTTCCTGTGGTCGCTCTCCGTCCTCTACAAGATGACGTACTTTGCGATGCAGGGGGAATCGATTGATATGCTTTACCGCGGGCAGCTTTACTTTGAGTCTGCGGCCATGATTCCGGCCCTGATTACCGTCGGAAAGCTTCTGGAATCGCTCTCCAAGGGACGTACGACCGATGCTTTGAAGGGGCTTATGAAACTTGCGCCGAAGACGGCGAATATCGAGCGGGACGGCATGGTCGTGACTGTCGGTATCAGCGAGGTCAAGCCTGGCGATATCTTCGTCGTCAAACCGGGCGAATCCATTCCGGTCGACGGGAAAATCATAGAAGGCGAGACGGCCGTCGATGCATCTGCCCTGACCGGCGAATCCGTTCCTGTCGACAAGGGAGCAGGCGATACTGTCAGCACCGCAACAATCAATACGACAGGCTTCATCCGCGTCAAAGCAACGCGTGTCGGTGAAGATACGACATTCTCCCAGATCGTCCACATGGTGAGCGATGCAGCTGCTACGAAAGCGCCGATTGCGCGCATTGCAGATAAAGTATCCGCTGTCTTTGTTCCAGCCGTCATCGGGGTTGCCATCGTCGTATTCATCATCTGGAAATTCCTCGGTGCTGATACGGCGACTGCTCTTGAATACGCAATCTGCGTACTCGTCATTTCCTGCCCCTGCGCACTGGGCCTGGCAACACCGGTTGCCATCATGGTCGGAAACGGCATGGGCGCCAAGAACGGCATCCTTTTTAAGACGAGCGAGGATCTTGAAAACGCAGGCAAGGTCAAGATCGTTGCCCTGGATAAGACAGGCACGATTACGACCGGCCGTCCTGAAGTGACGGACATCGTTCCGGCCGAAGGCGTCAGCGAGGAAGAACTCCTTACGACTGCTTACTCTCTGGAAGGAAAATCCGAGCATCCTCTGGCCCGCGCCATCGTCGAAGAAGGGGAGAAGAGAAACCTTAAAGCACATGCTATGGATAACTTCCGCATCGTTTCAGGAAGCGGGCTTCTTGCCAGCGATGAAGGCGTTTCTGTTCACGGCGGATCCCTTGATTATATTTCCTCCTATGTAAGCCTTGGCAGTCTCAAAGAAAAGGCAGAAGCGCTTGCCGATGAAGGAAAGACGCCTCTCTTCTTTGAAAAAGGAAAGAAACTCCTCGGCATGATCGCTGTCGCCGATGCGATCAAGGAAGACTCTGCAAGAGCCATCCGTATGCTCCATGATATAGGCATCGAAACCGTCATGGTGACCGGCGATAATGAAAAGACAGCGAAAACGATTGCCAAAAAGGCAGGCGTTGACCGCGTCATTGCGGGCGTCCTTCCTTCTGGTAAGGAAGAAGTCATCCGCGAGCTGCAGAAACGCGGCAGGGTTGCCATGGTAGGCGACGGCATCAATGATGCGCCGGCCCTGACCCGTGCTGATACAGGCATAGCTATCGGTGCAGGCACGGATGTAGCTATCGATTCTGCCGGTATCGTACTTATCAATTCGCGCCTGACGGATGTGGCGGCAGCTATCCGCCTTTCCAGAAAGACGCTGAAGAATATTTATGAAAACCTGTTCTGGGCATTTGCCTACAACGTCATCCTGATTCCGGTTGCAGCCGGCCTTTACCCAGGTATCCACATGAGCCCGATGTGGGGCGCGGCTGCCATGTCCCTTTCAAGCTTCACTGTCTGCATGAACGCGCTCCGTCTGAATTTCTTCAAGATGAAGGATGGGGAAGAGAGCGGGGAAGCTACGAAGGGAAATGCTCCTGTAAAGGAAGCTCCTGTTCCTAAGAAAGAAGCACCGAAAACAGCAAGCGCTCCTTCCAAAGATAATCTCAAGAAGGAAGTGCTCCATGTCGAAGGCATGATGTGCGAAAACTGTGAACGTCATGTGAAGGAAGCTTTAGAAGCGCTGCCATTTATAGAAAGCGCAAAGGCCGATCATGTGAAAGGCACGGTAGATATTACCTCCGACGGGGAGCCGGACAGAAAAGCGATGGAAGATGCCATTTCCAAAGCAGGATATACATTGAAAGACGAACCTTCCACTGAAGGAAAGGCGACAGTCCTCGTAGGCGGGATGATGTGCGAAAACTGCGAGAAGCATGTGAAGAAAGCACTCGAATCTCTGCCGTTCATCGAAAGCGCCAGTGCCGATCATACGACCGGGCGTGTGGCCATTACTTACAGCTCACAACCCGTAGAGGAAGAGATGAAAGATGTCATTTCCAAAGCGGATTATGAATATCAGGGAATAGAATTCCCAAAGGAGGAAAACAAGATGAAAGAAACAGTTAAGATTGAAGGCATGATGTGCAATCATTGCGAAGCCACCGTCAAGAAAGCTCTCGAAGCATTGGACGGTGTAGACAGCGCTGAAGTATCCCACGAAAAGGGTACTGCCGTCCTCTCCGTGAGCAAGGCAGTCGCAGACGCTGATATCCAGAAGGCCGTCGAAGACAAGGACTACAAGTTCGTCGGCATCGAAAAGTAAGAAAAGCAGAAAGAGGATGCGGGCTGGAAGGCTCTGCATCCTCTTTTTCATTTTCAGCGGTAATAGAAGCTGGGAAGGCAATAAAAAAGATCCCGCATTGGGATCTTCTCTGTGGTGCCGGAGGCGGGACTTGAACCCGCACGATGTTGCCATCGCCAGATTTTGAGTCTGGTGCGTCTGCCATTCCGCCACTCCGGCATATCAACAAGAGTTATTTTAGCATATGACTGGAAGATTCGTCAATGGTCATTGAAAACGATTCATTTTGACCTTTTTATTTTCATCACTTCATCAGCGTGCTATGATAGTATATATTAGCCGAAAAAGAAATGAGATGGTCATATGTTCAAATTACTGCTTCTGGGCCTTCTGGCTCTCTTCAGCCTGTATCGGCTGCATGAAAATTATGATTTTCTGACACTTTGCGCAACGGCCATCGTCGTTGCCGCATTTTCGCTTTCCTGTCTCCATTTATGGAGAAGAAGGTAGGAGGGGCGCTGCCCCATAGAAGAAGGGCCTGGCCCTAAGGAGGGATTTCTTTTGGATGTAAAAACATTAGCATGGCAGGAAAAAGAGACGGTAGTCAGCCTTCGCCGTCATTTCCATGAAAATCCGGAATTATCGCAGAAAGAATTCAAGACGATGGATACCATCGAGGAATTCCTGCACAAGTATGGCATAGAAACAGTCAGAGTGCCGCACGGCGGCGTATTCGGCTTCCTGGACAGCGGGAAACCGGGTTGGACGATGCTCATGAGAGCAGACATTGATGCGCTTCCCATCAAGGAAGACCCCGTCAATATGGCAAAGGAAAGAGTCTGCATTTCAGAAAATGAAGGCATCATGCATGCCTGCGGCCATGACGGCCATATGGCGATGCTCCTTACCGAAGCCAAAATCCTTGCCCAGCACAAGGATGAATGGGAAGGAAAGATCGTCTTCATGTTCGAAGAGGCTGAGGAAATGGGGGAAAGAGGCATTGCGCCGCTTCTCCGCTACCTCCGCGATAACAAAATCCATATCGATACCTGCTTCGGCACACATGTCATGTGGAATCTTCCGGCAGGAAAGGTCGGCATCCTTTACGGAAGTGCACTGGCCGGAGCTTACTTCTTCCGCGTGAAGCTTCACGGGAAGAGCGGCCACGGATCCCGTCCGGACATGGCACAAAGCCCGATCGAATGCTTCATTTCCATTGCGAGCGAACTTCGTTCCTACCGCATGCGTGCCGTCGATCCGTCCGACAGCCTGACATACTCCTTCGGATGCGTGCAGGCAGGCCATGAACCGAATATCATTCCGGATGAATTGATGTTTGCAGGCACCGCCCGCTGCACAAAGAATGACGACGGCCTTGCTTTCCGCGATACCTTCCTCAAAGTGACGAAAGGCATTGCCGAGCTCCACGGCCTGACGGCAGAAATCGTCGAAGACCAGTACTTCCCGGTTACCGTCAATACGAAGGAATGCGTCGATCTTGCCAGAAAATCTGTCACTGAAGCCCTTGGAAGCGATGCGCTTGATCCGGACTGCCCGATGTGGATGGCCACGGAAACCTTCTCCATTACGGAATCGACATATCCGGGCGTCTTCTTCTTCACCGGCATCAATGATCCGGAAGTCGGAAGCGGAAGCCCGCACCACACACCGAAATTCGACATTGCAGAAGACGGCCTCGTCACAGGCGTTGCCGCCGCTCTTGCCTATGTCACAAGAGCTCTGGCAGAAAAGCCCGAAACACCGTTCTTCCATCCGACGGACCTTGAAAGCATGCTGAAATTAACCTGATCAATAAAAAATAAAGCCTCCCGTAATTTATAGATTATTTATGGAGGCTTTATTTTTTTGTTCTTTTCTATGGAAACGCCTTCGATAAAGTCCTATAATATAGATAGATAAAGAAATGGTTTCGGAAAGAAGAAGGCGATGATCATGTTAAGTTCAATTGTATTGATACTCGGGAGTCTGCTCTTCATTGGCGCAGGCATATTCTGCATCCTGCAGCCGGAGATCTCGCTTCTGATCGTTGGTTGGTATATCGGATTCGTACTCGTCCTGGGCGGCGCGCTCCAGATAATCCGCTTTTTCCAGATTGATCCGGGCTACCGTTCCTTCTGGCATCTGCTTATTGCCCTGCTCGACGTAGTATTCGGCATCTGGATGCTTGTCAGCATGGTATTCACGCTGGTTGCCTACATGCTTCCGCTTATGTTTGCCATCTACATCCTGCTCCGCGGCATCCTGATGATCGTACTCCGGAAGAAGAAAGAAAAGGAAATGAAGCACTCTTCGCTTTACATGCCTGTAGCCATCATTGAAATCCTGATCGGCGCAGCCCTTGTTTTGAGACCGGATGCAGCAAGCATCATCTTCATGTACTGCGTAGCACTGGCACTCATCTGGACCGGCATCTCGACATTCATGATCTGGAGACAGAGCGAAGCAGCTGACGATTCTGAATCATAAAAGCAATTGTAAAGGGACTATGATAAAATGTGCAATCATTTTGTCACAGTCCTTTTTTCGTGAACAGTATCAATTTCAGGCAATAAAAAAACCGCAGCGCCATCACTACGGTTTTTCTTCGGAAAAGAATTAAGCCTTTTCTTCCATTGCTTCTTTGTAAGCTTCCTTTGCTTCTTCCTTAGCTTCTTCTTCAGCTAATTTAGCTTTTTCAGCCTGGATTTTAGCAACAGCAGCCTGTACATTCGCGTTCAGACGGGATTTCTTACGAGCTGCGGCATTCTTGTGAATGACGCCTTTCTGAGCAGCGCTATCGATAACGCTTACAGCAGCACGGATAGCTTCGTCCTGGTTTTCCGTAGCAGCAGCAGCGACAGCTTTCTTAACGGAGCTGTGGATTCTGGATTTAATAGCAGAATTTGCAGCCTTCTTTGCAGCGTCCTGTCTCATGCTTTTCATATTGGATTTAATCTGTGGCAATGATTTCACCTCCCGTCTGCATTATTCATACCATGACATTCTATCATATTTCATCAATCAAGGCAAGAAATTTTCTGAAAATTCAAAAGGTACGATGTTTTGCGGAAAAGACGGGAAAAGTCAGGGCGAACAGGAGAATTTTGTTTGAATCGAAGTATGTCTTTTTGTACAATAGAAATGTAAGAGCCGGAGGTTCCGGTTCGGAAGGAGACCTTATGCTATTCGTCGGAGTAGATCTCGTCAAGATAGAACGCTGGGAACGGATTCTGGAGAAATTTCCTGCCAGGGCAGAGAAAATTTTCACGCCGGATGAAATTGCCCATTGCGAAAAGAAAGGAAAGAAGCGGGCTGAGTCCTATGCGGCTCTCTGGGGAGCCAGGGAAGCGGCCGGCAAAGCGCTGGGAATCGGCATCTTCGGATCGGCCTGGCAGGATGCCTATGTCACATGGTCCAAGTGGGGAGCACCGGAGCTTCATCTGAAGGGCACGTTTGAAAAGCGGGCCAGGGAGCTTGGCGTCACGGAAATGTCGATTTCCATTTCGCATGAAGATCATATGTCCATCGCGGTGGTCGTGATGGCAGGAGGCAAATCATGATTCTGACAAGTACGGCGGAGTCCAGGCTGCTGGACAAGATCGCTATGACAGAGTACGGACTGCCGGAAGCTGTCCTGATGGAAAATGCAGGACGCGCTGTCGTCAGCCGCATGAGAGAGTTTACGGACTGGGAAGGCGCATTCACTGTCATTGTCTGCGGCACGGGCAATAATGGCGGGGATGGATTTGTCAGCGCCCGCTATGCAAGAGGCGCAGGCGCCAGGGTCCTGGTCATCCTCATGGGGGATCCGTCCCACATGGGAGAGTCGGCAAAGATGTACCGGAAGACGGCTGAGAAGATGGGGATTCCTGTCATTGAGGTGATGGAAGCAGAAGAAGCGGTTCCCTACCTCTATGATGCGGATATCATCATCGATTCTTTGATTGGAACGGGCCTTGCAAGCAAAGTGAAGGGCGAGAAGGCAGCGCTCATCGATATCATCAATGACACGGATGCGCTCGTCGTTTCGACCGACATTCCAAGCGGCCTTGTGACGGATACGGGAAGACCGGCAGGGACGGCTGTCAATGCGGATTTCACCGTCGCTCTGGGTTCGGTGAAGCGCGGGCATGTCCTTTATCCGGGAAGCGAGCATACGGGCCGTCTTCTCTTTTCGCCGATTGGCATTCCTGAGGAAGCATCCGAGGATTTCCCTGTCCGCCTTCTTTTCAGGGAAGACATCGCGCCTCTTCTTCCTGTAAGGAATCAGATTTCCCATAAAGGAAAGAACGGATTCCTTGGCATTTTTGCAGGGTCGTCCGGTATGGAAGGCGCAGCCCTCCTTGCGGGGCAGGGCGCCCTCTATGCAGGGGCCGGCAAGACAGCCATCATCACGACAGGCGATGCTGCACCCATCATGGCAGGAAAGTTCCCTGAAATCATGGTTTCCTCCATCGGAAACGGTCCGCACTTCACGGAAGACATGGCGGAAGCTGTCCTTGAGAAGGCCAAGGCGTATGACGTCATCGCCATCGGGCCCGGCATCGGCAGGGATGAGGAAACGGTGAAGTTCGTGAAGAAAATGGTCGAAAACTTTGAGAAGACGATCATCCTTGATGCGGACGGGCTCTACGCGGCCGCCGAGGCGAAGATCGATTTCAAGTCCTGCCCGGGCCGGTTGATCCTGACGCCTCATGTGGGAGAGTTCGCAAGGCTGACAGGCCTTTCTGCTTCCGAAATCGAGGAGAAGAGGATTGATGCTGCGTCCGATTTCTCGAAGAAGAACCGTCTCGTCCTTGTCCTTAAGGGCGCGCCTACGGTCATCGGCCTTCCTGACGGCCGCTCCTACGTCAATACGACGGGAAATCCAGGCATGGCGACAGGCGGCATGGGAGATACGCTGACAGGTGTCATCGGCGCGATGGCGGCGCAGGGCATGAGCCCGTCTTCCTCGGCAGCGGTCGGCGTCTATCTTCACGGCCTTGCCGGAGATCTGGCGGCAGAAACGACGCCGGTGGGTTACCGCGTGACCGATCTGGCACGCCTCCTTCCAAAGGCAAGGGCGCAGATCACTGAAATGGATGAATAGTAGTTGGGGGTATTAAAGACTGGGGGATTTTATGCATTTATTCAAAAAGTTAGCAAAAGCATTCATGATCATCCTTCTGGCAGCTGTCACAGGCTTTGCACTGGCAGGCTGCGGGGGAAGCGGCGCATCATCAAGCTCAGCGAAAGCGCCGGCAGCAGGCGCTGCAAAGACGCCGGCCAAACCGGGAGACAAGCTCATTATCCGCATGCTCGATATCGGGCAGGGCGATGCTTTCCTTCTTGAAAAGGACGGCAAGTTTGCCATGATCGATACAGGTGATGTCGAACACAGAGAGGCACTCGTGAAGTACCTTCATGAATACGGCGTCAAGGAATTATCCAATGTCATCATCACGCATCCGCATGCCGATCACATGGGCGGCATGAAGGCTGTCTTCGACAATATCAAAGTCGACAACATTTATGACGACGGCGTTCCGACAAATACGAATACGTACAAGACTTACCTGAAGAATATCAAGACAAAGAACATCCCGTTCCATATTCCGAAGGCCGGCGAAACGATTGCTCTCTTTGACGGCGTTGATTTCCACGTAGCAGGACCGGTCAGTGAAATCACGGACCAGAAGGGCCGCCCGGATCTCAATAATAATTCCATCGTAGGAAAGCTGACATACGGAGATTTCTCCATGCTCTTTACAGGGGACGCAGAGAAGGAAGAAGAGTCTGCCATCCTCAAGAGCGGCTTTGGTCTGAAGAGTGATGTCCTCAAGGTCGGCCATCACGGCAGCCGCACAGGCACGACGCCTTCCTTCCTGAAAGCAGTCGCTCCCAAGGAAGCATTCATTTCCTGCGGACAGGGCAATGATTACGGCCATCCGCACAAGGAAACGATGACGAAGCTTGAAAATGCAGGCATCCACATTTTCCGCACGGACCGCGACGGCACTGTCACACTCACGACGGACGGAAGCACGTACCAGATTGCAAAGGAGCACTAACATGAAAAAAGAAGCCATTGTAGACCGCATTGAAGGGAAAGTTGCCGTTCTCCTGACAGACGACGAAGAGGAAATCCATATTCCTGCTGCCTGGTTCGACGATATGCATGAAGGCATGGCCATCGACATGGAATTCACCGAAAATCCTGAAAGGGAAAAGGAATCCATGGAATCCGCCGAAGACCTTCTGGCAGATATCAAGAAAATGAACGGAATTGAATAATCAATAATCATAAAGGGGCTGCAGAGATGTAATCATTACTGCGGCCTCTTTTATTATGGAAATCTTCTCCGATGCCATATTTCATTTGCGGCAGGACGCGCCGCGGCGTAATATAGAGAGAAGCTGAAATACGGCAGGAATGGAAGCAGCCGGGAAGGATGTTTCCTGTTTTTGAAAGGAGTTTCATATGGCACAGACTAAGAGAGAAATCGTAAAGGCAGCTCTTGACTGCAGACCGGCAGACCGCGTGCCGGTAGGTTTCTGGCATCATTTCCTGGCAGATCAGAGACACGCAGACGCACTGGCCGATCCTTCGGCATGGAAGGACAATCTGGCGGGCCATGAATCGTTTTACCAGTCATGGCATCCGGATTTCATGAAAGTCATGACGGATGGATTTTTCCTCTATCCGCACCAGCAGCTTCATGACCTGAAATCGATCAGGGATGCTGCCGGCATCAGACCGCTTGGCAGGGATTCGGAATGGGTCCAGAAGCAGGTAGAGCTCTGCGGCATCCTGACAGAGCGGTACGGGAAAGACGTCATGGTTTTCTACAATCTTTTCGCGCCGACAAGATGCATTGAATTCCAGCAGACAGGAAGCGATGCGAAGACAGTCATCACCCGTTTCATGAAGGAAGATCCGGAAGCCCTGAAGGAAGTCATGGCCGTACTGACGGAAGATATCGCAACACTGGCCCGCGCTGTCATCACAGAAGGCCATGCAGACAGCATCTACCTTTCCGTACAGAATATCCCGCATCCGGACATGACGAAGGAAAAGTACCGCGAATTCATCACGCCTTCCGAGAAGGCGGTCCTCGAAGCGGCCAATGAATCATCTGATTACAACCTTCTTCATATCTGCGGCTACATGGGATGCCACAATGATCTGACATGGTATAAGGACTATCCGTTCAAGGCCGTCAACTGGGCTGTCGCTTTTGAAGGCGTGCCGCTTGAAAAGGGAGAGGAAATCTTTGATCACCGCTGCGTGATCGGAGGATTCGACAACAATCCTGAGGGCGTCCTCTACAGCGGAAGCAGGGAAGAGGTCGAAGCAGAAACGAAGAAGATCCTGGACAAGGCGGGAACGAAGGGCGTCATCTTAGGCGCTGACTGCACCGTCCCCAAGGATATCGACCCCGTGCGCTTTGAATGGGTCAGGGAAGCTGCTGAAAAATACTCGAAATAAGGATATCTTTCTCTTTACATCAGCGTGGTTCCTTAGCGGAATGAAGAACAAAAATGATGGAATAGCATCTGTCTTATAAGAACCGGTTAATTTTCACTTGACAATATCGCCTCATATAGTGTAAAGTATTTAAAGTCAGTTATATGGAGCGATACTCAAGTGGCTGAAGAGGACGGTTTGCTAAATCGTTAGACCGGTTTCCGGTGCGGGAGTTCGAATCTCCCTCGCTCCGCCAAAGTTGCTGTGTAAGAACTCTCTACTTTTACCGGATTCGGTAAGGTGGGGAGTTTTTGCGTATAATTAAAAGATATAATAATTTCCCCGTCACCGATCTGTACCTTGTTCACTATGGATCTGAGGAGAATTCTGCGATATTGTTCATTACTGAAATCTTTATCACGCATCGATCGAAAGAACTGTCGGATTGTTTCCTCAGTAATATTTGTTCCGCGATGTCTTAAACGTTCACGAGCAAGAGCGGCTGACAGTTCGGATTTCTTTGCTTCATTCTCGTTCAGGCTCGAAAAGAGAGCGGGAGAACTTATCCCATTTTCTATGGCCGCTACCGCATGAGAAATTTTTTTATCCAGGTCTGATATTTGAGATTCAATAGCCAGGATTTCCTGCGGTTCTCCTTTTGACTTGGCCAGGGCTACTACTTGTTGAGCTAAAATATCAATAGCCTTTTCATCGGAAAGGATATCAGTTACGGCACGTACAATGGTAGTTTCAATATCATCTCTGGGAATTGATTTCTGTTTGCAATTCTCCGTACTCTTCAGATGGGCCGTACATGAATAATAATTATAAATGCTGCCGTTTTTGCTTGTCCCTGAAGTACCTACCATCGGTGCCCCACAGCGGCAGAATAGTTTTCCTGAAAGCGGATATTCATAAGGCTTCGATTGATGCTTATGCATTCTTGACCTCCGTAAATCCTGAATGAATTCAAATGTTTTTTTGTCTACGACAGCAGGGAAAGCATTTTCCTTCCGAATACCATTCCATGAATAAGTGCCAATGTATTTTTCATTTTTTAGCATTTTAAGAAGCGTGCCTCGAGTAATTTTTCTCCCAAGTACCGCTACATTATCCGGACTGTTAAATCTATCCAGAATTCCACGGTATTCGGCTCCAGAGGCTGCCGCTTTAAAAATTTGATAAATTATATTAGCGGCAGGATAATCGGGCATAAAATGCCCGTTCTCGTCAATTTTAAGCCCCATTGGAACTGCCCCTCCTGTATATCTACAGTCAAGCGCATTCTCGGTCATTCCTCTTCGGACATTTTCTGCAAGCTCGGCAGAATAATATTCTGCCAGGCCCTCGATAACCGATTCCAAAAGTATTCCGCTCGGATCATCGGCAATGTTCTCCATTGCGGAAACCAGTTTGACCCCGTTTTTCTTGAGCTTGTTTTTATAGACTGCTGAATCGTAGCGGTTTCGTGCGAACCGGTTTAGCTTATAAACAATGACGTGCCGGAAGGTCATTGTTTCCGAATCTTTTATCATAAGCTGAAACTGCGGCCTTTTGTCTGTCCTTCCGGTCAATGCTCGATCGGCATAGATATTTATAACATTAAATCCGTTCTTGCGGGCATAGTCCTCGCAAACACGGATCTGCCCTTCAATAGACTCTTCTCTTTGATTATCCGATGAGTATCGTGCATAGATTACTGCATTTTTACTGGAATCCATAAAAAATCAGCCCCTTAAAGTAAATGAAAAAAAGGGGCTGAAATGATACAATAAAAAAGTAATCAGCCCCAAACCGGGAAATTACATTGTTTGATAATATGGGAGTATTATCAAACACAGGCTGCATTCATACGCCAATATGAATGCAGCTTTTTTATTTTGCAGAAATAGTCTTAAAAATCGACATGCCCGGAGGAAGGCCGGCAAATTTTGCGAGACGGTCCAGGGTACATTCGGGGTATTCCTGAAGCAGGGCATCCGGCAAGAGCAGCTCTACGGCAAATGTGTTGGCCTGGCGCTCGTACACGGCCGGAGAAAACAAAGTATGGGCTTTAAGGTATGGCAGGGACATACCTGGATGCAAAACGGCATGCCCGAGTTCATGTGCACAGGTGAATTTTTGCTTTTCCTCAGATATTTCCGTATTTATGTGAATAAACTTTATTCTCTTATAGATAGTGCAGCATCCCCATGTTCCTCCGAGATCGCTGTACAAAATGTGGATACCAAGTGCATCGGCAAGGGTAAACGGATCATTTGTGTGAAATCTTCGGATGAGCGACGCTGCTTTTTTCTTTGCGTCTGTCATAACAGTCCTTATCCTTTATCGTCTGTTCTGTATTTCTTCGGAGTGAATTTTTTCTTTGCAATGCGTTTAGCGAGCTGCATGGAAGTGAGGAGACTGGCTTTCAGGAGTTCTCTGTCTTCATCGTCCTCTACGGTGCCGCCCATGGCCGCCATCCCATTTTGATCGTCCAGATCCGCAAGCATCTTTTCCAGATCTCTGGCAATCTCCCTTTCATCTCTATGGGTAAGCGGAGGAAGAGTCTGATCCCATTTCGAATCATATTTTCCTGTATGGAAGTATTCGACCGGAACATTTAAAACATTAGAAATCCTGATAAGAATATCTAAATCTACTTTTGTATTATTTCTTTTTATGATGCTGTATATAGTTGTTACCTTTACATCGGCAAGACGAGCTAAATCAGCTGCTGTCATGCCTTTTTCTTCAAGCAATTTTGCCAAAATGCTTCCAATACCCATAATACAGTCTCCTTTCTTTATATTTTCAATATAGCGCATTTGAATAGTACGGTCAACAGAAAATTATTCAAATGCATATTTTTTTATTGACAAAGTACGCAAACGCAAGTAATATAAGAGCATAAGCACGCAAATGCGTAGAAAGGAGGTCTAATATGTCTAACGGAAGACCGATAACTCTTATTAAGGAAATGGCCGCTCGCGGAATTGAAATCGAAGATATTGCAAAGCTTCTTGGAATTCATCGAAACAGTGCGGCAAACAAGATTTACGGTAGAACTTCTTTTTCCATCGCGGAAGGATTTCTTATTCATGACAAATTCTTTCCGGATATTCCAATGAAGATTCTTTTCAAAAAAGAAAAGTGTTAGGTGAAAGAGGTATGACAATGGAAGAGCTGGCTGAATTTATTCTCGATTACGTCATCTGCCATCCTGATGAATTTAAAGATGATGATAGAAAGGAGGATACAGCATGACAACGAAAGCACAACGACAAAGGGCAACGGCCGAAATGATTGCAATCATCAACCGTCGGGCGGAAGCTGCAAGATTGTTCCGAAAAGAAGAGTCCCTGCGGCGGGCTGCCATTGAAAAGAAAGAAGCGCAGGAAAAAAGAGATGAAGAAGTCACAAAAATGGCATTGTGTTTTTCATTGGGCATGCTTCTGAGTACAGTATGCATCACGATGGCATTATGGCTTCTCGGTATTCATCCGATGCAAACCATAATCCCATGACCGAAGAACGCCGGAGATGCTGCTTGTGCGGCAGATCCATAATACCGGGATTGGAAATGTGGATTAAAAAAGACGGCAAACTGCAGCCGTGTCATCGGGACTGCGGACTTCCCAAAGCTGTGGAATTTCCGGATCCGCCAGTTAAACATTTATTCTGGAAATATTCCAAAAGGAGAAAATAATGAAGCAAATTGAAGATATTGTTATCGGAGCCCGACTGGCAAAGGGACTGCTCGGCAATAATGTCAGAGCCTATATGACTATAGCTGCAAACAGCAGCGAGACGGCGATAATCTGCAATACTTCTTCAACGGATCAGCTGGAGAGCCTCATACAGTCGGCATTGATTGGATTTACCGATGATTCGGAGGAGCGGGTGGCTTTTGCCCGGGAACTTTTAGTATATGCACAGGAACTCCGGAACAATTCGCAGATTGTGACTGACCCGGAAAAAAATCGGAAAAGCCCGGAAAGGGGGAAGGGGAAGAATGGGGAATGAATTTAGTCGATAAGATGCTTTAGCAATCATCCATAAAGATGTTCCGAAAATAATTAAAAGGCAGTTCACAAATGCTCCGAAAACAGCAATAGGCGGATTCTTTTCAAACGTTACCCTTGATTGGATTGTAGCAAGATACTTTAGGATATTTCCCAAAGGTTTCAGAAATGAAATAGGGTTTCGCGACTTTCTGAATCCATGCATCATGTTTTACTGCATGGGATGGAATATTCACAGGGAAGTGATTGTGGAAGCTCTGTCAAAAATGGAAAGGAGGCTGAAAGAGAATGACCAAGGATGAAGAAAAGAAAATGCTCAAGAAGATTCGCAGAGAAGTGGAAATGATGCAGGACGGATTTCCGGAAACGGACATCTTCGTCAATGTGATTTATCCCATCCCGGGAGAGCCGGGAAACGAAAGAATGAAAATCATTCATGTAAACAAAAAAGCCCGTACCGAAAGGAACGGACATAAAAGGGAAATCCCGCCGGAAGGATTAATAGAACCGGCGGGAAGGTGAGAATCATGGGGAAACTCACCAACCTCATTTTACCACATAAAGAGGAGGAAGAAATGGTCACGATAAATGAATTTCAAGTCGAGAATCTCAAGAAAGTAAAAGCGGTAAAACTGGAACCTTCCGCCGCAGGTTTGACGGTTATCGGAGGGCGGAACGGTCAGGGGAAAACATCTATCCTGGATGCTATTGCCTGGGCTCTGGGCGGGGAGAAATTCCGGCCGGGAAATCCGACCCGGGAAGGGGCTCTTACCCCGCCGAACCTGCATGTTGAATTGTCCAACGGCATTATCGTGGAACGGCGTGGCCAGAACAGCAGCCTGAAAGTCATCGACTCAACCGGAAAGAAATCCGGCCAGCGTCTACTAAATGAATTCATCTCCACGCTTGCACTGGACCTTCCGTCGTTTATGCATGCCTCTGAAAAGGAAAAGGCTGATACCCTGCTCCGGATCATCGGAGTGGGCGATCGGCTGCAAGCATTCGACATGGAAGAATCCAGGCTGTACAGCCAGCGGACCGAAGTCGGACGGATTGCGGACAGAAAGAAAAAGGCTGCGGAAGAGATGCCGTTCTATCCGGGAGTGCCGGAAGAACCTGTCAGCGCGTCGGAGCTGATTAAACAGCAGCAGGCTATTCTCGCAAAGAACGGGGAAAACGAACGGAAGCGTAACCGTGCAAAGGAACTGGAGCAGGCTGTACGGAAAGCTATGGCCCGTGTGAACGACCTGGAGACGGAGCTGGATCTTGCACGCGGAGCACTGGAAACCGCGCAGGAAGATTTCCGTATCGCATCAACGGCTGCGGCGGATCTCCGGGACGAATCCACGGCGGAGCTGGAAGAGAACCTCCGCCGGATTGATGAGCTGAATGTGAAAATCCGGGCAAACGCAGCGAAGGAAGGCACAGAGCTGGAGGCGGACAATCTCAAAAAAGAGTATGACGACCTCACAGAAAAAATCGACGCTGTGCGGGAACAGCGGGAAGCCCTGCTGGATGCGGCGGATCTCCCGCTTCCGGGACTGTCCGTGAAAGATGGCAAGCTCACATATAAGGGACAGCCGTGGGACTGCATGTCAGGTGCCGAACAGCTCAAAGTGGCAGTGGCTATTATCCGGAAACTGAATCCTGAATGCGGATTCGTGCTCATGGACAAACTCGAGCAGATGGACCTGGACACACTGAAAGAATTCGGAGAATGGCTGCAGGAAGAAGGATTGCAGGTCATCGCTACCCGGGTGTCTACCGGAGATGAATGTTCCGTCATCATCGAAGACGGCATGGTGAAATCCGATGATCCGAAGGCCCCATCGGCTGAAATCAAGCAGAGAGCACCAAAATTTGTGAAAGGAGTGTTTTAAAAATGTTGAATGTAACATCGGGAATCGTGGCCCGTCCGGTAAAGTGTTGTGTTTACGGAGTTGAAGGAATCGGAAAGAGTACCTTCGCCAGCAAATTCCCCGACCCGCTCTTCTTCGACCTGGACAGAGGGACAGCACGGCTCAATGTCAAGAGAGTAACAGACATCCAGTCCTGGTCCCAGCTTATGCAGAGTGTGGAGGAGGTCTGGAAGAATCCCGGGCTGTGCCGGACTCTCGTTATTGATACCGCTGATGCGGCGGAACGGCTCTGCATTTCCCACATCTGCGCGAAGAAAGAAAAATCGGGGATTGAAGATTTCAGCTACGGCTCCGGCTATTCCTACCTTGTCGAAGAATTTGCCCGTTTCCTGCTGAATCTTGAGACGTGTGTTACACAGGGTATCAATGTGGTGATCCTGGCTCATGCAGTCCTCAAAACAATCACCATGCCGGAAGAGATGGGACAGTATGACCACTGGGAACTCAAGCTGTCGACGAAAACGACAAACAAAGTGGCCCCTCTGGTCAAGGAATGGGCAGACATGCTGCTCTTTGCCAATTATGAAACTATTCTCGTAGAAGATGGGAAATTAAAGAAAAAGAAAGCCATGGGAGGGAAACGCACGATGTGGACTTCTCATACAACCTTCGCAGATGCCAAAAACCGGTTCGGACTTCCGGAGAAAATGCCCTTCGACTACTCGGGAATCGCTCCGTACATCGCAAACGGAGCCGATTTGGACAGCCCGGCTGCTCCCGATCCGGAACAGGTAAAAACGTCAGACCCTGTAAAACCTGCAGCACCGGTACCGGAAGCGAATCCGAAACCGGCAGAGAAAAAGCCGGCTCCGAAAAACAAACATGAGGCCCTTCTTGAAAAAGTCCGTGCACTGATGAAACAGGCAGAAATCCCGGAAGCAGCAGTCATGGAAGCGATCGTAAAGAAAGGTTATTTCCCCGCGGATATGTCAATCGATCAGTACCCGGATGAATTTATCGACGGCGTGCTGATCGGGGCATGGAAGCAGATTATGAAATTCATCGAAGACGAAAAAATTCCGTTTTAATTAAAGAAAAGGAGAAAACATCATGGAAAACACATTCAATCGGTTTGGTACAGCACATGCAGACACATCGGACAGAGCACTGGACTGGGACGATCCTGTCACTGACAACGCGGAGGAATATGTGGTTCTCAAGCCGGGGACATATCCATTCCTGGTAACAAGTTTCGAACGGAGACAATTCAGAGGCTCGGACAAAATGCCGCCCTGCCCGCAGGCCGTTATCACCGTACGAATCGACGGAGGAGAACAGGGAATCGGATATGCAACGACTAATTTCTTCCTGACGCAGAAGCAGGCGTGGAAGATTGCCCGGTTTTTCGTTTCTATCGGAATTATGAAAAAGGGAGAAACCGGGGCCATGGACTGGAACAAAGTCAAAGGGGCTTCCGGAATGCTTGAACTTGATAACCGAGAGTACAAGGGAAACCTCTACAACGAAGTAAAGAAATGGCTCTCGCCGGAAGAACATAATCAGCCTTCGCCCTCCGCCGCAACTTACCACGCCGGAACGTTCTGATTATGGAATTAAGACCGTACCAAAAAGAAGCGGTCGCAGCCGTAGGGCACGAATGGGAGGAGGGGAACAGAAAGACCCTCCTCGTCTTGCCCACGGGATGCCATGCAATCGGAGAACGGCTGCTTCTTGCAAACGGAGAGACAAAAGCGGTAGAGGACATCTCCGAGTCCGACCTGCTTATGGGAGACGATGGAAAAGCCCGCAAAATTGTACGGATCATCCGGGGCGAAGGAAATCTGTACAAGGTTATCCCGAACAAGGGAGCGCCGTTTGTGGTAAACGAAGACCATCTCCTTACACTGAAACGAACAAATGAAAAAGCGCATCCAAAATACAAAAGCCAGACCCACGGCGGAGAAATCGTCGATGTATCGGTCAAGGACTGGATGGCATGGACCAAGTGGAAAAAGCATATCCACAAACTGGTGCGCTCATCTGGGATTGAAACATTTCCCGGAAGGGAACAGAGCCTTTTCTGCATTGAGCCGTATTTTCTCGGTGTGATTCTTGGAGATGGCGGCATCGCCGGAACATCGCTCACGATTACCACTGAAGATGAGGAAGTCGTAACGGAAATTGAACGGCAATGCCGGATCTTCGAAATGACAACAAGAAAGATCCCGGCGGGGAAAGCTTTTGAATATATTTTCAAGAGCGAAGTGCCATTCAAAAGAAGCCGCCTCCTGAAAGAACTCAGGACCCTTAACCTTTATGGGAAAGGGAGCGGAGAGAAATTCGTTCCAGATGCATATAAATATGCGTCTTATCAAAACAGGCTCGAAATGATAGCCGGCCTCCTCGATACAGATGGACATCTAACCGAAAACGGATATGATTTCGTTTCAAAATCCAGTCACCTGGCAGAAGATCTTGTGTTTCTCTGCCGGTCAGTTGGGCTGGCCGCTTATATGAAGAAATGCAGAAAAAGCTGCGGGAATTTTTCGGGAATTTATTATCGAGTATCCATCAGCGGCCATTGCAAGAAAATTCCAATGAGAGTCGCCCATAAAAAGGCCAGGCCGCGACGCCAGAAAAAGGACGTCCTCGTTACCGGATTCCGCGTAGAACCGGCGGGATATGGAAAATACATCGGATTCACTGTAGATGGGGATAATCGATACTTACTTTCCGATTTCACGATCACACACAACTGCGGAAAAACGATTGTCTTTGCCAACGTGGCCGCGCAATCTGTACGGCACGGAAACAAGGTGCTTGTCCTGGCACACAGAGACGAACTGCTGCAGCAGGCGGAGGACAAAATACAAACTGCAACAGGTCTGCGATGTGCAAAGGAAAAGGCCGAAGACACCAGTATAGGAAGCTGGTACCGGATTGTTGTCGGATCGGTTCAAACGATGATGAGAGACAAACGTCTCAATCAGTTTGCTCCGGATGCTTTCGGAACCATTATCATCGACGAAGCTCACCACTGCTTATCGAACAGTTACCAGCACGTTCTCAAACATTTCCCGGAAGCCAATGTGCTGGGAGTGACAGCGACACCGGAACGGAATAACCTGCAATGTTTGGGAGAATATTTCGACAGCCTGGCATATGAATACACCTTTCCCCAGGCAATCAAGGACGGATATCTCTGCAAAATAAAGGCGCAGACAATCCCTCTAAAGCTGGATTTAAGCGGAGTATCCATGTCGGCGGGTGATTACTCAGCCGGAGGGCTCGGGACGGCTCTGGACCCCTACCTGGAGCAAATAGCGGAGGAAATGAAGACGTACTGCAAAGACCGGAAGACCGTTGTTTTCCTTCCGCTTGTGGCGACAGCCCGAAAATTCAAGGCCATTCTTAACCAGAAAGGATTTCGGGCTGCGGAAGTGAACGGGAACAGCCGTGACCGGGAAACCGTTCTCAATGATTTCGCAGCCGGAAAATACAATGTCATATGCAATGCCATGCTTCTCACGGAAGGATGGGACTGCCCGGCCGTCGACTGTGTCATCATGCTCCGGCCTACAAAAATCAGGGCCCTTTATTGCCAATGCATCGGCCGGGGGACTCGGTTATCTCCGGGGAAGAAAGACCTGCTTATCCTTGACTTTCTCTGGCAGACAGCCCGGCATGAACTGTGCCGCCCAGCGTCACTGATCTGTAAATCAAAGGAGACGGCGGAGAAGGTCACAAAGGACCTGGAAGAATCCGGGGAAGCCGTCGATCTGGAAGAGGCCGAACAGAAGGCATCAGAAGAAATTATCAAGGAACGGGAAGAGAAGCTGGCGGAGCAGCTCAAGGCAATGAGGATGAAAAAGCGGAAGCTCGTAGACCCGATTCAATTTGAGCTGAGCATCCAGTCGGAAGACCTCTCGAACTATGTTCCCACCTTCGGATGGGAAATGGCTCCTGCATCCAAAAAACAGCTTGAACGGCTGGAAAAACACGGCATTTATGCCGACACGGTGGAAAACGCCGGAAAAGCCAGCCTTCTTATCAACAAGCTGATGGAACGGCAAAAGGCGGGCCTGGCAACCCCGAAGCAGATCCGATTCCTGGAAGGACGGAATTTCCATCATGTGGGAATCTGGTCATTCGAGCAGGCAAACAGCATGATTGTCCGTATCGCTAACAACAAATGGAGAACCCCGCAGGGCATCGACCCGGAAACATACAGCCCTGCTCCGGACCTTTTCACAGAAGAATCGTGGTGATTAGATGAATGAAAAATTCGACCTCCGACCGCTGCTGGCAGAAATCGATCCGGCGTCATGCACATATGATGAATGGCTCAATGTAGGCATGGCTCTAAAACATGAGGGATATCCGGTAGACGTTTGGGAAGCATGGTCCGCCTTCGACGCAGCCAGATTCAAAGACGGAGAATGCGCCCGGAAGTGGGACGGATTCAATGGCAGCACAACGCCTGTCACAGGTGCAACCATTACACAGATGGCCAAAGACCACGGCTGGATGCCGAAGAAGGAGCGGGAAGACCGTGCCCTGGACTGGGACAGCCCTATAACGGATGCTGCACCCATCGTGGATCGGCATTATCTGGAGGCCCCGCGGGAAATCAAGGAGCCGGAAAATTGGGACCCTATTGCTGACACGCTTAATTACCTGACAGCGGTTTTCCGCCGCGACGATATCATCGCTATCAGTATGCGGTCATTCGAAAAGCAGGACGATCCGGGAAGGTTCGTTCCGGATATAGGAGACTACCAGCACACCGCCGGGTACTACATTGACAGGCTCAAGAAGTACCGGCTTAAGGCTCAGCAAAAGGAAATCACGATTTCCGATGCCATTTCATATGCCCTGGGCGATTACAACAGGGATGCGGGCGCGTGGATCAGGTTCAATCCGTTTGACGGGCAGGGCGTAAAAAATGTGAATGTGACCGATTTTCGTTTTGCCCTTGTTGAGTCGGATTCCATTAAACCTGGAATGCAGGAAGCCTTGATCCGGGAATTGGAGCTCCCCGTGGCTGCTCTCGTATTCTCCGGCGGGAAATCCATTCATGCGGTCGTGCACATTGATGCTGAGTCCATGGACGAATACAAGAAGCGTGTCCAGAACCTTTATCAAGTCTGCAAGAAGAATGGTTTGCAGGTCGACGATGCTGACCGAAACCCGTCCAGACTTTCCCGGCTGCCGGGCGTCTATAGGAATGGGCACAAACAGTTCCTCATGGCCACGAACATCGGCAAGAAGAATTATGCTGAGTGGCTGGAATGGGTGGAAAGTCTTAATGATGACCTGCCTGATCCGGAAAGCCTGGCCAGTGTATGGGATGATATGCCGGATCTGGCGCCCGCGCTGATTGATAATATGCTCCGCATGGGGCACAAGATGCTTCTGGCGGGGCCGTCAAAGGCAGGGAAGTCCTTTGCCCTCATTGAGATGTGCATCGCCATCGCCGAGGGGACGAAATGGCTCCAGACATTCCAATGCCGACAGGGCAATGTGCTTTACTGCAATCTGGAACTAGACAGGCCTTCCTGCCTGCATCGTTTCCGGGATGTGTATGAGGCGCTTGCCCTCCCGCCACAAAATGTGGGAAATATCGACATCTGGAACCTTCGAGGGAAGGCTATCCCCATGGACCAGCTGGCGCCGAAGCTTATCCGCCGGGCGGCCAAGAAGAATTACACGGCGGTGGTCATCGACCCGATTTACAAGGTCATCACCGGTGATGAGAACAGTGCTGACCAGATGGCTCATTTCTGCAACCAGTTTGACAAAATAGCCAGCGAGCTGCACAGCGCTGTCATTTACTGCCATCACCATTCCAAAGGCGGTCAGGGGATGAAGCGGTCCATCGACCGGTCCTCCGGTTCCGGTGTTTTTGCCAGAGATCCGGACGCTATCCTGGATATGATTCCGTTGGCCGTTGAACAGGAGAAATCTGTTTTTGATGAAGAAGCCGACAGAGCTGCGGGCATTGTTACTGCTCCGGCGTTCCGGATCACCGGGACGCTGCGTGAATTCCCCGCTTTCCGTCCGGTAAATTTATGGTTCCGTTATCCGATTCATGAGGTGGACACAACAGGACTGCTGAAAATTGCAGCCGAAGAAGGAAGCCTGGTTGATTTACAGGCAAAGGGACGGAAGGCCGGGAACGCAGCAAAAAAGAGCGAGAAAGAAAAAAGGGTAGTCGAATTGGAAGACGCCTTCAAAATTCTTTCCGACAACGGGAAGCCGGTAGACCTGGAAGCCATGGCTCAGTATTTCAATGTTTCAGAAAAGACGGTGCGAAGATATGTGGTTCAAAGCGAAAATTTTACCGTTGGAGAAGGTAAAGTTTACAGGAAATAACGCTTTTAATATTTTTCTAATGTGCGGACAAACCAGTTTATATATACTGGTTTGTCCCAGTAATTGTCTGTGTAGGGGAAGGGGGAAATAGTGTGGCGAGAAGCTACGCCACACACTATTCCCCTGTCCTTCCCCTACGGGAACTGGATTGTTTGAAAATGAGGTGATTTAATGAACGACCATATTTCAGCTTTTATCCCGATGAGGATCCCAACGAAAACCTTTCAGGCAAAGAAGCTGACAGTGAGAAACGGGAAGCCGGTCCTGTATACTCCTCCGGAGCTCATAAAGATCCAGCAGGAATATATATCCAGGCTGACAAAGGTAGCACCAAAGAAGCCGTTTCCCGGGCCCGTCTGGCTGAAGATTGCGTTTTGCTTCAAATCAGATGAAAAGCATCAGCCCGGAATACCGAAGCCGACAAAGCCAGATCTCGATAACCTTGAAAAGGGCTTGGTGGACTGCATGACGAAATGCAATTTCTGGAACGATGATTCGCAGATCTGTCTCGAGTACATTTCTAAAAGCTACGAGATACACGAAGGAATTCATATAGAGGTTATTCAGTTATAGGAGGCACAAACAATGACTGATGTAACAGGAGCCCTTCTCAGCCGTCAGGTCCGGCGTGAGATCGAACGGAAGAAAAGCAAGAATGCGGTACTTACTGTGAAGCCGGATTATTTGAAGGACCTTTGCTCGCAGGCCGTAGCAAAGGAAGCGGCCAAGCTGGCGGCGGACGCAAAGGCGGAAGCTATGGGAAGATTGTTTGAGGAGCTGATTGCGATCCCGGTCATGGTCATTCATGATCACTTCGGCGAACTTAGGAAGAAAGACGGACGAGAAGAGCGGTTTGCAGAGATGTGCCTCGAACTTTACGACACAGTGGAGAAAGGGTTTGTAATACCGGCGGAGCTGAGGCAGTGTTTATTCGAGGAAGCCGGCGTGCGGTTTAAGCACCCCAGCGGTTCACTGACATCAGAAAGAAAAGAGGCGACCAAAGTATGATTTTCTATTTCCGCAAGGGAGCCAGAGTGACTGAGCTCTTGCTGGCGCAGGATACCATGAGGCCTGGCATGCTTACAAATGGTTACCTTTTCATGGTGATTGAGAGCGACGCCTGTGGACATATCGGTATCATGCCCAGCGAGCGGGAGCATTTCGATCTTGAATGGTTAGCAAACGCTGCTTTCTGGACGAAGGCGCGGCAGCTTTCTGACCGCGGGTGGGAGGCAGACGGCTATCCGGGAGCGGTCATCCGCTTTAAGTACTACGAAGCAAGCAACACGGCAGAGAAGAAGAAACACGCGCTTGAGCGAAAACAGGAGGAAAGGCAGTCTCTTTGTGGGAAGATATACGAGCCAAGGCTCTGTGCCGAGTGTGGTCACTTGTTTCAGCCGAACACCGCAAAGCAGAAGTACTGCAGCATAGACTGTCAGAAGCGGTATTGGCGGGAGACGCACCGGCGTGAGAAGAAGGAGGAACAAGGATGACGGAGGAAGAGGTGCGTGATTTCTTCGAGAAGCTGCGCAGCCAGCGGCAGGAACTCTATGATCTGATACAGGAAAGGGAGCATGTGGCACATGACATCGCCGCCGTGAAGGCGGTGCAGTACGATAAACCGAAAATCACTGTCACGGTGAACTCTGACTTGTCTCAAGTACTGGAGCGGATCATCGAACGATGCGACAAGCTGGACAAGCGCCTGCTGGAATGCATGGACATCTTCACCAGTATGAGAAAGAAAGCGTATGAATTGCTTGCCCTGTGTCGTGATACAAAGGCGAAAACGATACTTTATGATAGATATCTGGCGGGCATGTCATGGCGAGAGATCGAAGAAAAACGTGGATTCACAAGACAGTGGCTGGCTCGCATGCGAGACCGCGCTATCCGTATGATTTCTCAAAATACCTCTTGACTGTTTACACGAGTTTACATCGAGTGATGATATAATAGTAAAAGGGAAATCGCACAGGGGAGAAATTCCCGACAAGTCGATCTGTGCTGTCGTTTCCATGCTTGGCCTCCTTCAAATTTAAGGTATGCCGTAAAAGAGCGTCTCATAAGAGGCGCTCTTTTGCACTGTAGTCTGTAGTATAATGAAGTGGGATATCCGTTTCGAAATAGGAGGCCAACTATGAATAGCTGGGCAGAAAAGAAATGCTTGACGGCGCTGATGAAACTGAAGGGTGCAAAGGAAGGCGAATGGTTCTCGCTGAACGGACATGAGTATGCGGTTCGCGCTGGCGAGCTCTATACTCGAGCCCCCGATCCTGTGCCTATGTGTATCGGGATGATGCTTGAAGATGATACCGCAATCAATCAATACACATTTACCCCACAAAAGGGAGATTTCTATCACTACTTAGTTCTCAATGGGGATGCGGGGCAGACAGAAACCAGGCACACGGTTTATCAGGGGAACAAAATGGACGAGCAGAATGCTCGGATGCATAATTGCTTCAAGACTATGCTTGATTCCGTAAAATATAAAGCGTTGATACGACGCGCATTAGAAAAATAAAAAAGCTGTCCGAGAAATCGGATGGTTTTTTCATTGGTAAGGCGGGGGTATGTTTGAAAATTTTGGCCTGCCTTGCGTCGTATCGTTGGGGAGTTTTCTTTTTTTCTCATCATTGGCGAAAAATTAAGGTGAAATGGCAAACATTAAGAGAAATAGGGCGATTAAAGCACTAAATGACTACATTTGGACGTTGAATCATAAATGCAGTTCTGTCACCCAAATTAACCGGGAGCTGATCCTTCAATATTGCCGTTTTATGGTGATGTCCGAAGAAATCAGCCAAGAGATAGCAGCTGCGCAGGATGATGTCAAAATCACTGCATTGAAAAATAAAATTATCCTATACAAGGAATATAACAAAATTGCGCTGAATCTGTACAAGGTACTGCGGTTCAGTGAAATCAAGGATGAGCTGGCGGATTATGGTAACCCATATACCCGGATTCTGAATGAGGCGGAGGAAGATGGCGACTTTTAAGCGGTGTAGTAACTGTCACCAGTTATTCATTGGGAGAGAATGCCCCATATGTAGGGCTAAAATGGCTGCGGCTTACCAGAAGAGGCGTCTGTGTATGAATGAGAGTACAAGACGCTATCATTCCCGCATTTGGCAGCGATGCCGCAAGGCTGTGATACTGAAGTATTCAGGCTATGATGTGTGGCTTCTAGGTATCGGTATCTGGGAAAAGTGTGATCCGGCATACGTTCATCATATTGCTGAAAGAGACGCCGCTCCGGATCGATTTTTTGATGAGGACAATTTGATCCCGGTAGGACATGCCAGTCACGAAGAGATCCATGTCTGGTATAACAACGGGCGCCGCAATGAAGCGCTCGTCCGTATTCAGAAGGGAAAAGAGGTGTACGAAGAAAGGTTTGGCCATGAATATAGAAGACGCAGTGAAACATCTGCACATCCCCCATGAACTGAATGAATTTATTGGGGATTACTATAAGGCTCTAGTCAAAAGGGCGGATATAGACCTCTTGGGCGAATCTGAATTCCGTTGCTTCGCCCGTTTTTTGGAAATGTACGCCAGTAGCAGGTATCAGTTCGCCGACAAAGCTATGCGGCGCTTATTCCAGTTCTTGCATATGCTGATTTATATTGATGAAGATGGAAAGCCCCGGCATTTAGAGCTATATCCGGTGCAAAAATTTATCATGTGTGGCATATTCGGGTTGAGGACCCCTGATGGTGGTTACGTGGTCAATACGGCGAACCTGTACATGGCGCGGCGTAATGGTAAATCTTTTCTCTTATCCGGTGTGCTTCATTACCTGATGGGGATGAGTAAATTCCGGAATGAATTGATTGTACTAGCGTCGTGCAAAGGGCAGAACGCGACTATCTGCTTCAATGAGTTCACGAAGTTTATTGAAAACGACCCGTATCTTGCCGAGACGTTTAGCAATGTCAATAAGACGGCCTGCTGGGCGAAAAACAAGAACACTGGCAACCGGCTCGACATGTTCCGTACCGGCGGGGGTGCGAAGAATTCCCTCGACGGTTATACCAACAAAGTAGCGGTCATTGATGAAGAGATGCTTTGTGATGAAATTATCCCGAAGACCATCCAAGATGGGCAGGCACATTTTAAGGACTCCCTGCTGGTGACCATGTCGACTGCGCAGTTTTCCGTGGGAAGTGACAACCACAAGAAATGGCTGGCGCTTCGGAAAATGCTCTACGAGGATGCGCTGCCTGACAACGTGTTTCTATTTCTAGCGGAACCGAATCAGGAGGAGCTGCAGGCGAAAGAATTCGGGCAGATTACCACATGGGGGAAGGCGAACCCGGTATTGTTGTTTGAGGCAGACGGGTTTACGGTAAAGAAGCATATTAAAGAAAAGTATGCGCAAAAGGCGCGTGCGGCATGCACGGAAAAAGGGTTCGCCCTCCAGTCCTTCGTGACGAAACAATGTAATGCCTGGTACTCTGCCGAGGACCGGAGCCTGTGTTCCTATGATCAGTTAAAAGATTGCGGCGTGGACTACGGCATGGAAGATGTAATAGCTAAGGGCTATATAGATTGGTACTTGGGCGTCGACTTATCTCAGACGCTTGACCTTTCCAGCGTTGTGCTTCTCTGCTTCGTTGGCGAAAGCAAGACGGGCAAGCTGCTGAAGAAAAACAGTCCGGCGGCGCGACATCGGTTATTCATGCATGTCATGTCGTGGATGCCAGAGAATAAACTGCAGGCGCATATAGAGAAAGACAAGTTCAGTTACACCGATTATGTCGGGACTGAGCTTTTTTTATGCAACGGGGCAGGCGGCGACAATATCGATACTCCGCAAATCTTCGAGCAGCTGGATACTCTGCGGGAAAAGAATGGGCTTCACTTCGTGACCATTGCGTCGGACCCGTATAACGTGGCGGGGATTCAGGATCGGCTGGAGTCTGTGTGTGATACCTTCATACTGCAGAATCAAAGTCCAAAGGCGCTTAGCCAATATATCGAAGCCTTCGGGCAATATCTGAAAGATGGGGTGCTCGCTTACCATCGCGATCATGAAGACATATTCGAGAAAGCGGTGACCAATTCTCTTCTCGTTAGGAATCCATCCGGATTCTATTCCGTGGAAAAAGTCAGCCTTCGGGCTGACAGCAATATCCGTATCGACCCCGTAGATGCTGCGATCACTGGATTTATCGCTCCGTATATTGATTTCAATAGCGACCTGCCTACGGGCGACGAGATGGTCGATGAATGGATGAGAGAGGTGGGAGGCACGAATGATTAGTGTAGACCAGGTAAAGGACTACCTGCGTATCCCTTACGAAGAAGATGACGGATATATCGAGAGTGCCATTAGTCAGGGCTATTCCTATATCCGTGATGCGGTGGATGACTTTGATGAAATCTATGCCAAAGATTCCGTGTTTTCCGATAAATGCGATATGTGGGTACTGACCCAGTGGATGCCGAGTGCGTATGATCGGCGCGAGGGTATGTTTACCGGCGTGGTAACGATGGACTACACGGCACGAGCGATGCTGACGCAGCTTCAAATGTACAGGAAAGAGGAATAATGATGGACTTATTTATTACTGGTACAATTTACGATCTGTCGACACTTCGGGAGCGAATTGAAAACGCCACAGAGGACGTGGTGCTGCATATTGATTCTCCGGGAGGCGATGCTTTCGAGGGACTGGAAACAGCGCACTGCATCGCAAACGCGAAGTGCAAAGTGACGGGGCGTGTCGGATTTCTTGCGGCATCCGCGGCGGCTATCATTGCTCTTGCGTGTGATGCGGTCGAAATTGACAAGAACAGCTTGCTCATACTGCACAACTGCTGGACGATTTCTATCGGATCTAAAACTCAGCTTCGTAGCGATGCGGATGGCATGGAGGCTATCGATAAAGTGATGCATAACATCATCGACGAACATTGTGACAATGGGGATATCTTTGACGCGATCGAAAAAGGTGATGTGTATCTGACCGGGGAGGAAGCCGCTGCCACCTTTGACCACGTCTCTCTGGTGGCCACAAAGAGAAAAGACGGCATGGCAGCGGAGGCTCCGCTGGTGAACCTTGTGCACGAAAACCGCGAATTGAGGAAGCAGGTAGAAGACCTGCGGAGCAAGAACGTGTATACCGTGTCTGAAAACTTGCAAGCGTTGATGGAGCAGGCGAAAGGAGTGTAGTATCATGTTCGACCGAATCAAGGCGTATTTTAACGGCTTCGCCGCGAACAGGAAACGGGACGGCCCAAGTGCGAGCGTGATTCCCATCGGACGCGGTCGCCGTGTAACAGTAGATGCGAACGGCGATGCCGTGTATTCGACATGTATAGAGACACTTGCCCGGCAGATCGCACAAACTCGATGGGGATTGTACGGGAAAGACCATCAGGAAATCACCCGACTGATGGCGGAATTCGATGAAGTCTTGAACCTGCAGCCGTATCCCGGTATCAATGCCTATTCCTTCTGGGAGTACATGGAGAAGCAGCGGCTCGGGTGCGGGAACGCCTTCGCTTATATCTGCTGCGATGCTCTCGGCGCGCTGACGGCGCTGGTGCCATTGGATGCGGCGCGAGTTCGCATGTATTGGGATGATGCAAACATCCTTGATGGAGCAAGGCGCATTGTTTACGAATACACGGATCCAGTGACCAGCAGGACTTACACGATTCTGCCCGAAGAGATGCTGCACGTGAAAGCCTACTCGGCTAACGGCCTTGTGGGACGAAGCGCCCTAGAAGTGATCCGCAGTACACTAGATGGAAATGCCGAAGTCGAAAGCGCGCTGCGGACCAGCGTGGAAAATGGATTTAGCGGGACCATCGTGCTCTCATATACTTCCGACCTTTCCGTATCCAAGCAGAAGGTACTGCAGAAACAGGTGAAAGAGCTGTTGTCGAATACAGATAGCACGATCCTGCCTCTGCCCGCCGGAATGAGCGCTTCGAACATCTCAAATAATATCAAGGACTATTTCGATACGCTGAAGACCATCAACACGCAAGAAATCAGTAGTTTCTTTGGCATCCCGCTTTTCATGCTGAACGTGGTAGGCGGGGCAGGGACTGCAACGTTTTCTACTACGCAGATGACGTCTTTTTATAATAATACGATTGCGCCGATCGTAAACCAGTATGCGCTGGAGCTGACTATCAAGCTTCTGACGCGTCGCCAGAGGCAGAAAGGCTTCCGGTTCGATATCTGCAATAACGTATTTGATTTCTTAGATGCGGGTGCAAAGGCTAGCGTGCTCTGCGCTTATACGGGCGCGGGCATCTTGACACCAAATGAAGCCCGCATTTCTTTGAGCTATCCTGAAAGTGACGATCCGGCGGCGGACAAATTGAGCCAGCGCGGTGGGACTGGGCTTCTCGGGGACAGTGCAACAAACGAGGGAGGAGAAGGAAAGACTGATGATTCTTGAAGCTGATGAAAAAATGAAGATTGGTGGGAAAGAGTACAAGGTACGATTTACCGTCAAAAGTATTTTCAATCTGGAAAAGGAACTGGGCGAAAGCCTGCTGGTCACCTTAGGCAGGCTTCAGAACGGTGTGACGATCCCGCTGCATACCGTATACTCCCTGCTTCGATGGGGGCTCGTGGGTGGCGGGACGGTGCTTTCCGACGATGAACTTGATAATCTTTTTACCCAGCTCATGGCGGAAGGAAAGTTCACGTCGGCGTCTGTGACACTGTTTAAGGCTATTGCTAAATCGGGAGCTATCGGCGACCCAAAAAAGATCATGGCAGTCAAAAAGAAGACATAAGTCCGTCCTTTACGTCATTCACCGATTTTTTAAAAACTTTAGAGCCTATCGCGCTTGGGGAGCTTCACCTGCGGCCGGAGCAGTTTGCGGGATATACTATGGCCGAGCTTGAGGCGCTGATCAATGGCTATATCCGCCGCTACCAGCACCTCGAAGACCTGTTTATTATCAACTGCGCGCTGCCTGCTTACCGGGCGGCCTACGGAAATAAGGCGCCGAGCTATAAACAGCTCACTGCTCATAGAAATATGACGCAACACGCGAAGACGCCCGACCATTTGGACGAAGAGACCGAGGCGTACTGGCTCGCTATTTTAGATGGAGGAACATCGAATGTTAAAAAGTCTTGAAATGAAAAAAGAAATCAAGGCCCTGAGAGAAGAGATCCAGGCACTGATTGATCAGGAAAAGCCTGTGCCGGTTGAAATGCAGAATAAGCTGCAGGACGCACTGTCCGATTATGAAAAGCAGCTCGAAGCAGAAGCGGCCGCGAAGAATTCCAAAAACAAAGGAGAAAACAACATGGACAAGAAATCTTTTAATGCAGCACTGAAATCTTACCTTCTCGGTATTAAGAATGAAGATACCGCGAAATTTTTCAATACAGCTACTGGTCAGAACGGGGCCGTAGACGCAGACGGCGGAGTGCTGATCCCGTCTGAACTCCTCGACCTGAAGGAAAATAACGGCATCAACAACGACCTTCGCTCCCTAACCACTGCTATCTCTGTGGGTACCCGTTCCGGCTCCGTTCCGATCATCGACTATTCTCAGAAGGTAACATTGACCGATTTCGACGAAAACAACGCGATCGCGGAGACGAAGCCCGTATTCACCTCCACCAAGTTCAACCTGGCATCTAAGGGCGCTATCATTCCTGTGTCTCGCGAACTGTTGATGGACGCAAAGACCGATGTCATGGCGGTGATCGGAAAACTGTTTAATCGCGTCTATGTGAAGGCTGTTAATAAAGAAATCCTTTCCGCCGCAAAGGCAGCTATTGACGCCACCGCTAAAACTGTTACCGCGGTAGCGTCCAAAGAAGGACTGGATGCGATTAAGGCTGCGGTTATTTCCCTGCCGCTGGATGCGGGAGCTAATGCGACCATCGTCATGAATCAGAAGACCTTCGCTGCTATGGCTGTAGTCTCTGATAAAGAAGACCGCTACCTGCTCACCAGAGACGCGAACGGCAGCACCATCCGCCAGCTCGAAGGTCGTCCGGTCATCGTTGTGGAAAATGACGAACTGGGTGACAACACGGTATTGGTTGGCGATTTCCGCGCGATGTACCATATCGCTTACCCGGAACTGGAAGTGGCGGCAGATGAATCTGCAGGCTTCCGTAACAACTCCGTACTTGTCCGTGCTATTTGCAGATTCACCGACATCAACACCTATACCTCCGCCTTTACTGTCATCAAACAGGGCGCTTGAAGTGTTCAAGAGAAATCCGGGACGGTTCACACATAAAGTCACGCTCTTGAAGCCTATGGCCTCGGAGCGAGATGAGCTTGGCGGGGTAAAGAGTGGCAGCTTCGTATCGGTGGCCACTCTTTTTGCTATGTGTGAGCAGAAGGATCAGAGCAGGCAGGTATTCGTTGGCGATTATGTGACGGCGGATACCCGGTATTTCGTGCTGCGAGATATCCGCGGGATCTACCCCGTAGACGTATCGTGGCGGCTAACATACCGGGGTTATACCTGGATCATCAATGATGTCAGACTGCTTGATGAATCGCGTCCATATTATTTACAGCTGACGGCGACGGCCGTGAACGGGAGCGGGGAGGCATTATGAATTACAAATCCCCTTTTTATGCGGTGAATATGTCTTTATATAAAGCACTTTCCGGCAAGAAGGACATGGAATGGTTCGACGCTTCCGTTCCTGTTTTTGAAATCGAAGATTATTTCCGCCATCAGGCTGAATTCGACTACGGAATCATTGGGGCGGCGAAAGCAGATTGCCGCCCCAATGATGATGTCGTGTTGTGGGCCGTATCTACGGATATGGAAGTCTATAGTAACTATAAGGGGCGGAAGCGTATCGCTGAAAGGCTGGAGACACTGCTGAATTTCCTGAGCAGTCAGGAAGGGTGGGATACCCTGCAGGATATACTGCATGCCAATGGTTTCCACCTATGGCGCGTGACGGTCGATAACATGCGAATCAACCTGCCTGTGTATTCGGAAAAGGGCATCTGGCAGAGCGGCGCGGCGAGCGTTGTCCTGGAGATTGCCCAGTTAGAGAAATGAGGTAAACCATGGCTATTACTATTGCTAAAGAAAATTATCCGTCCTTTGCTAGCGGCGTCGGTGTATCCGGCAAGCGTCAGGTACTTTACGTCAACTACGGCGAAGGCGCGACGAAAGATGAACCGGTGTGGACGCTCCTCGGGGGACTTGAAACCAATACCCTTTCTATTTCTGCGGATACTTCCACCGTTCAGACCAAAGAAAGCGGGTACTGGGCTGACGGTACAGTGACCAATAAGTCTTATGAGCTTTCTGCGGACGTTATCATGAAACGTGATAACGCAGCGCAGCAGGCGATCGAGGAATTCCTGTTTGACGATGCGATCACTGCCGAAAAAGGCGCGCTCAATATTGCAGTCGTCGACTTGGATACCAAGGAATATCTGTCCCTGGTAGTTGTCCCTAAGTCTTGGGAAATCACCGCTGATGGCAAGGATATGATCAAGAAAAAACTGTCTGCGACCGGCGTCGGCGAACCGAAGAAGATGACTGGATTCGTAGCGGCTGCAGGCTAGGAAGAGGAATAAGAAATGACGCTGGATGAACTGAAAGATGAGGTGCAGGAATATACAGATCGCGGATTCCATCAGGATGTCGTCAACGCGTCCTATGAGGCCCGGAAGGCGGTTCGGCTATTCATTGCACATACTCATCCCCGAATGGCATTTGGCGGCAAGGCGCTGACCGATGGGATGTTTATCCGAGGGCGTTTCGAGGTGCAGGCGTCCGGCATTGGCGTCCGTGTGTACGCCAACTACTTTGCGCGCTGGTATAACACCGGCGCCTTCGGGCGCGTCATTCTGTACGGGAAGCGCAAAGGGCAAAAGGGTCCGATGTATCCCGCCAGAGGCAATTATTTTGAATCGAACCGAACCGCGATAGAAGAATACTACGCGGCCGAGGTTGATAAGTATTTGAAAGACAAGGTGAACCTGTAGGAGGTGAGTACATGGCAGAAGCCAAGGTCGATATATCCGTAGCGGTGGAAGACGCCGGGCTGAAACGGTTGAATTCATCGCTCGCCAGCGGCCAGCAGAATGTGAAAATGCTGAGAGCTGAACTGAAGAATCTGGAACGAGAGACGCAGAATGGCACGAAAGCCACCGAAGAACAGCGGGCTGCACTGCAAGACCTGCAGCAGCAGCTCAATATTCAAACCGAAGCGAACAAACGCTATTCGAAGGCGATCAAAGAAGCCTACAATAGCGCATTGAAGCAGGCAGAAGGGGCGAATGGTTCCAGCACCTCGCTCAAGGCTCTGGCCGGAAGCATGCTCGAGGGTGTTAATGCTTCGTCCGTTATGAATACGGCAATCGGCATGCTGACTTCTAATCTGGTATCGATGGCGGCTGACCTTGCTGGTGACGTCGTTACCGCACTCGCTGACTTTGTGGCGTCCGTCTTTGAAGCCGGTGCGGCGGCGCAGTCTACTGTGGCACAGTTCGCGGCAATGAAGTACAACGTCGATGACGCCGTCACCTCTTACAGAATCTTTAATGACCTCACTCGTGATCTCACGTATGATCCCGCAGTGCTGAATCAGATGATGGTCCAGCTCATTGATTTGGGGTATTCAGCAAAGAACGCTGCAGATCTGATCCGTCAGTGTGCCGATACGGCGGCTGGTTTAGGGCAGGGTGCCAGCGGCGCGCAGCAGCTTGTCGATGCCATTTCCCGTATTCAGGCAACCGGCGAACTGACGAACCGCCAGCTCGTTGCCTTAAAAACGGCAGGAATCAATCTGGACGAGGCGTTTTCCTCTCTCGGACTGAGTGGGGACGACGCCATGCAGGCCGTAGAGGAGGGCACGCTGGAAGCCAGTGATGCTGTTTCGGCGCTGTCCGATTACATGCATGAATTCGATGGCTCCATGGAAACGTCGAAGCAGAACATCGATGACGCATGGGAAGACGTCACCGGGAACCTGAGTGCCTGCTGCGAAGAAATCGGGCTGTCGATCTTGAATGCATTCGACCAGTCCGAAATCGTGCAGAAGTTGATTGAATTCACGCAGGATCTGCTGGATATGATACGAAGCGACGGGGTCAGTATTTTTTCTGACTTCGGGGACATCGCGTCTTATGCATTAAGTCTAGTCGGCGACGGCATGCAGATTATTATCAACGTCATCAAGGTCGTTATCATGATGGCGCATGAGATGTATGCGGCTTTTCGAAGCCTTGGGGTAAGAATCGCCAATGCACTATCTCCGATCCTGCAGCCGTTGGGGGAAATCTTCAGCATCCTATCTAAGATCCTCGGATCTCTTGGCCAACAGATTTCTGCTGGTATAGATGTGGGCTGGCACAATGAATTTCCCGGTGCACCGGATACTGGTTCGGAGGAGAATAATTTCCGCCCGACACAGCGTGCATCCGGTGGCGGTAGTACGGGTGGGGCTCGCTCCGGCGGTGGAGGTCGTTCCGGCGGCGGCGCGTCCGTTTCTCGAGAAGAAAGGGAAGAAGAACGGCAGATTGACGCGCTGATTAAGAAGTATGCCGACGCAGACAAACAGAAGCAGGCCTTGGCTAAGGCCTCTATCGAATTGGCTAAGGCCAATGCAGCTATGCTTGTTGGCGAAAATAAGAAGGCGGAAGAAAATCGAATTTCTCTTCAGTGGCTGAAAGACGCGCACGACAAGCTTTTGACCGGTTGGGACAACGAGCTGGAAGTTGCGGGAAAGATCGCCGACGCGGAAATCCGTGACAAGGTGATCCGCTCCATCAATGAGCAGATCGATGCAGAGAATAAGCTGTATGAGGCCAAGGTCAAATCACAGGAATTCCAGTACATGTACGATCAGAACAAAGAAGCGACCAAGACGTTACTGGATAACATTCTGGGCACGGATGACGAAGTGGCAGCGCGTATCAAGGAAATCAAAAAGACTTTGAACGAAAGCCTGAATGATGTAGACGTGGCCATGGCGAATCCGGATGAAGAGGAAGCGTTGAACGGAATGGCCAAGCTGCTGCAGATGGCTCCCGAAGACCTGGAGGAAGAATTGGCCGCCAAAGGAGAGACCCTGCAGGCCTTCGCCGAACAGTACAAAGAGACTTTGACGGAAACGTCTGAAGCCGAAATTCAGCAGCTTTCTATCGGCGAGCAGTGGTCCAATAAAATGAAGTCTTATGCGGAAACTGTAGGGAAATCTATGGGGTCTGCCATGGCTGACTTCATCATGGGCGCGAAGACAGCGAAAGAGGCGCTGGGCGATTTTGTCCGGGGAATCATCCAGAATGCCGTCTCTATACTGACGGAATGGCTGGCTGTATTCGCGATTTACTCTGCATTTCCTATGTGGGCCAGTGGGATGACGCCGGCAGATGCGGCGAATAAAACAGTATTTGGCGTCTCGAAGAAGAAGGCGACCGGCGGCTTGATTACCGGCCCCGGAACCGGGACGTCGGATTCTATACCAGCGATGCTTTCCAACGGGGAGTATGTCATCAACGCAGCGGCGGTGCAGCGCTTAGGCACGGCCTATCTGGATACCCTCAATAGTCCCCACTACGCAGAAGGCGGGCAGGTGGGAACACCGGCCATGGGCGTAGCGGGAAGCGGCGGAAGCGTGACGCTGAATGTATCGGCCATGGACGCATCGTCTTTTATGGATTTCCTTCGAGGCGGCGGCATGGACTCCATCAAGCAGATGCTTTTCGATGGGATACGAGATTTTACGACGGACGCGAGGGTGTGGTAAATGGCGAATCTTTTATTTCCTTTGAATGCCCGTCGCGTGAAATGGTCCTCTCAGGTCGAGGATAGCTGGGACGTGACGGAACAGACGGCAGCCAGCGGGAAGCGCCGCGCTATCACATCGCAGACACTTCCAGGCTGGCAGTTCACCATCGATTTCCCAGCCCTGACGGCCGAAGAGAAAGATACGCTCTTTGCATTCCGCTCCCTCGTCAAGGGGACGCTTATTCCATTCTTCTACAAGGATGCCGAAAACTACCATTGTGAGAAGCTGCGGCTTGGCAGGAGCGGCGATGGATCCTACCAGCTGATGGCAAACATGCATGGCCAACAGGAGCCGACGTATTATGTGGATAAGCTGACGGTATGGGTAGACGGGGCGGAGCGCACGGCGCAGGAGTACACCATCGATCGCGGGGCGATTGTATTCAATCATTCGCCGAACACGGGAGCTGTTGTCACGGCGACTTACGATTATTGGTGGAAAGTGGTATTCGCGAAGGAGAGTATCACAGTGAAGCAGAAATTCGTGAATTTATTTGAGTGCTCTATCGCACTGAAGGTGGTCCGATGAAAAGCGTAACAGAAGAGCTGGCTAGGTATCTCAATACGCAGAAAGAAATGGTGTCGTGTGATTTGTATGTTCTCACACTTTTTAGCGGGACTGCATATTATTTCACCGATGCCGACCATGATGTGACCTACGGCGGGCATACGTACCTGCATAATGCGATCATGCTAAAGAGAGAGCAGACGAAGCTGAATAATGTTGTTTCTGTCGATTCCATGACGGTATCCATCTACGCAACCGTCGAGGACAAGCTGGGTGACAAGCCGATCTTCCTAGCGGCGCATGATGGAGCATTCGACCGGGCAACGCTTGCCATGAGCCGCTGTTTCTTTGATTTAGACGGTCACGCAATGGGAGCCGTAGGATTGTTTTCTGGACTGACAGAGGTCAAGTCCTGCGGCGGTCTAGCCATGAAGCTCTCGGTAAAGAGTAAAGTACAGGGCATGTCGCAGGAATTTCCGCGGCGCAGGTTCTACCCGCAAGGTACGTATGCCAATAGCGGCGGCACTGTGTCATCCAGTAAGGAAGAAGATTCTGCGTCCGTCATTGCGCCGTTCGTACCAGTGAAAGAGGTGTTACTGTGAATCCTATCGTAGAAGAAGCCTACACATGGCTTGGGACGCCGCACGTGAACCAGGCGAAGGTCAAGGGCAAGGGTATTGATTGTGGCATGCTGCTTATCGCCTGCCTCGAAGGAGCGGGATACATCAAGCGTGGGGCTATCAAGATCCCCCCGTATTCCAATGAGTGGCATCTGCACCATGGTGAGGAATGGTTCCTCAAAGTGGTGGAAAGATATTGTGCAGAAGTTCCCGCGGATGAGATGCAGCCAGGGGACTTTTTGCTATACAAGTTTGGCCGCTGCGTGTCGCATGGCGCAGTATATGTGGGGGACGGACGTGTCATTCATGCCATGGTAGAGCGTGGCGTCATCCTGTCAGACATCAATGACGTCATGTTTTTAACGGCCAAAGGGAAATCGCGGCTGCATGGTGTGTATCGGTTTAGGAGGTAGTCATTCATGGGCTTATTTGGTGGCCACAATACGACCATACGGGAAAATAAGATTTCCAGCTTCACTGTCTCCACGGCCGAATATGGGTCAACCGTCCCAGAGATCATTGGTACGACGCGCATCTCTCCGAATGTCATCTATTACGATGACTTCACCGCGCATGAGCACAGAAGCAGCCAGAAGAGCGGTAAGGGTGGCGGGTCAAGGACGACGACCATCACTTACACCTATACCGTGGCGGTGATCCTCGCATTGTGCGAGGGTCAGATTTCCGGCATCGGCAAAATGTGGAAAGACAAGAGCCTATACCAGTATCCCAACGGGGACATTGGGCTCACGCTTTTCGATGGAAAAGAAGATCAGAAGCCCTGGGCGTACACGGCAGGGAAGCATCCTGACAAGGCGCTCGCTTATAGCGGGCTGGCTTACATGGCCGGTGTGATCGAGCTTGGTGATAGCGGCTCCATGCCGTCCTACAATTTCGAGGTGAAAGGCAAGCTGCTGGAAACGGGGGACGGGATAGACGTGAACCCCGCCGATTATATCCTCTATGTGCTTAAGAAAATCGGCCTTGGCGGGATGGAAATCGACGGGATAGAGAACTATAGACAGTACTGCCAGGAAGCAGACATGCTGATTTCTACGCCGTCCGATAAACTGGACGCGAAGGCAGCCCGAGAGATTATCAATGACATCGCCAACATCACCAACGCTTATATCTTCTGGTCAAATAACCGACTAAAGATTGTACCGCGCGCTGACCGCCCCGTGGGGAAATGGAAACCAGACAAGACAATTCGATATAACCTGACGCCGGATGATTTCATCCCACAGACCGGCGGTGTGTGTGTTTCTTATAGCCGCAAGGATTCATCGGAGATTTACAACCGCGTATCCGTAGAATTTCTGAACCGCGCGAATGCCTATGAGAAGGAAATCGTCAATTACCAGGATAATGACGACATCAAGGAGTTTGGGGTGCGGCAGGCGTCCACGACGCAGGCGCATTATCTGTATACCAAGACCCGCGCCGTCAGGCTGGCGGAGGAATTGTGCCGTAAAAACAAATACGAACGAGTGCAATATACCTTCAAGCTCGATTGGGCCTTTTGCCGGCTAGAACCGGGCGACCTTGTCATGCTGAATGATCCGCTCATGGGGATAGAGAACCAGCCGGCTATGATTGACAGTGCGACGGAAGGCACGGATGGTATTATCACTTTCACGGCGATTTCGAGAGCAAAGGGCGTTTATAGCGGGGCAGAGTACGACGTCCACGATAACGAACGCCCACTCATTGATTTCAACCCGGACCCCGGTACATGTGAGCCGCCCATGATATTCCAGCCGCCAGCACTCATGACAAATGCGGATAATGAGGTATGGATCGGCACGTGGGGCAAGAATCCGAACTGGGGTGGCTGCTCTGTTTGGGTGTCTGATACGAATCAATACTACACAAAGCTGGGCACCATCGACAACCGCGCCAGATATGGCACATTGACTAAGCCGCTGAACATTGAAGATACAGTCCTTGAAATGACGCTGAATCAAGGCAGCTTCACGTCCGTAGATGCGGAAAGTGCTGCCAATGGTGATACGGTCCTTTATGTAGGTGGAGAAGCCCTGTCTTATGAGGCTGCCGAATTGTTGGAAGATGGAACCTGGCGGCTTTCGGGCTTGGTAAGAGGGCAATTTGGCAATGAAGCCGTATTCCATGAAAGAGGTTCGCAAATTGCTAGATGTGATGAAGCCTTCTTGAAGTCAGGCCTTGCCAATTCTTATATCGGCAAGACTATTTACTTCAAGTTCACGGCGTTTAACATCTTCGGCGGAATGGAACAGAGTTTGGCTGATGTGCTGGCATACAGCTTTAAGCCAGTTTCAGTCCAGATCCTTCCGCCCGACGTGGAGGTGCTGAATGTCGAGAGGATGAGCTCTTCCATCCGCCGGTACTGGTGGAAATACACCTACCCCGAGCCGAATGACGTGGCAGGATTTATCCTCAAATATACACAGGGCAAAGAGCTCAACTGGGAAGCGGGGATACCCGTGCAAGAAGGGCTTATCACGAACCAGCCATACGAGACGCAGACCGTCCGGCCGGGCACACATGCCGTCATGATTAAAGCCGTGGATCAGAATGGGAATGAGTCGAAGAATTTCGCCTACTGCCTGCTGGAGATGGGCGACCTATTGCAGGAAAACGTGCTCTTCGATAAGGATTTTGGCGCGGATCATTGGGCAGACATCAAAACCAGCGGCCTTGTACTGGCAATTGACGGCTATATCCATGCGAGGAATACATCTACCATGTGGCATGAAGCCGGGAGAAGATTATGGACGAAGCCCACTGCGTATATGTGGGATACAGCCTTCGCGGCTTACGAGGCGACGGGAGAATTTGTGGCACCCGCCTCGGGGCAGCTCTGGCTGACTACAGAAATAGAAGGCCCCGCCATTGTGTACTACCGGCAGCTCCTCAAAGGCAGCACCGCCGAGGAGCTTTGGAAGCAGTGGTCAGACAAGGTGCTGGTGCAGGCGGGTTCAAGGATTCAAGTCAAAATCGTGGCGAAGAATTCCAGTATTCAAGAAACCATCGTCAAAAGTCTGCATGCATATATCGACGTACCAGACCGGCAGGAACACTTCGAAAACATTGCCGTACCGGAGAGCGGCATCGAGCTGCCCATTGTCACGCCGAATTACATGACCACCGCCGTGCGCATCGATGCTGTGCAGGGGAGCGGCGTTGTCAGGTATCCCAAGATACTATCCCGCACGCCGTGCCGTATAGCCTTACTGAATGAAGACGGCAATCAGGTGGCAGGCGTCGTCGATATTACATGGCAGGGATTCGTTAACGAAACAGTTTAGCTTAGGAGGTAAAAAATGGCAGACGTATTGAAATTACAGTCAACCGCGGGAATGTTTGACTATCCCGACCCCGCGAACCCGTCAAAGGGCACTACAGAACAGCAGTATATCGAGTTTGAAAAGAATAAGCACTCCGTGCTTTCTAGTCTGGTGGCTGACGAGCTCTGGCAGCCGAGCACCGCATATAAAGTCGGGCAGGTGGTCAAGAGCCCAAACATGCCCGCGAATGTTGTCGCAAGAGTGGTCACTGCGGGGACGAGCGCAGCTGGGGAACCCGTCTGGAGCAGTGCGGGGAACACCATGGCGGACGGATCTGTCGTGTGGGCGATGCTCTACCGCACGATTGACTATGCCACGCAGGCAGAAGTCACAGCAGGGACGAACACGTCGAAAATCGTAACGCCTGCAACGCTGGGCCAGACCGTGCAGGTTGACCTTGCAAGCGAAAAGAGGGTAAACATCAACGAGGCCGGTAAATCAGTCACCCCGGGCATTACCGGTATCCTGCCAGTGGCCCATGGCGGCACAGGCCTTGACCATCTGCCGTACACACCAAACGCCGCTAACAGCGTTTGGGACGGCACTCGTTTCCCCGTTATCGGTACAGACGGGGGCATGGAAATCGGAAGCATGGTAGATTTCCATGAGAAAAGCGGCGACACCTACGATTACTCTGTCCGACTCTCGAGCTCAGGCGGCAAGCTCCTAGTCAACGGCACAGACATCATGAGCTATATCAACAACGTTAAATCACAGGCAGGTGTTGTCGCAGGCAACGTCTCAAACGCAAACTCCTGGTGGGTGAAGCTCGGCGGGACGATACCGCTGATTATACAGGGTGGAAACGGCACCGCAGGAGGGCAGACAATTACCTTCCCCATTGCCTTTTCTGTTACACCGGCCTTGGCGTTCTCACCGAGAGCAGGAGCAAGTGACCAATGGCCGCCGTGGTTGACTCGGCTTTCCAATACTGGCGCTACCTGCTGGGCTTCTGTAGGTGCCCGTCCTTCATGGATTGCCATAGGGTGGTAACTACACTCCAAACGCTATCCAAAGAATTGCATAGTCGTTGTTATAGCAGTTAAATCCTGTGTTCCAGTACGAATTAATGTGTAGGTTATTCTGCGTTTTTAAGTCATTCATGGCGGTAATAAGCGGAGTAAACACCCTTGAAAAAGCAATGGGGAAAGTTACGTTTGTGTAGCCGTTTCCACCCTGCCTACAGGCCAAAGGCTAAATGCTGGTGCTGGTAATACGCAAATTGCACATAAGTACTTGTCAATGTTACTGCGTCATCCAGATTATTTTTGCTAGAGCTGCCGGTAGCGGCGGTTACCGTGCCTACGGCGGTTAATGGCATTGAAAAAGCAACGGGGAGAGTGGCCCTTACCGTACCAGCAGCGTTATTCGTAACTCCACCCTGTAGAAATGTATTCCCCGCCAATCCTGCCGCACACGATTCTATCGGATATCTCAAAAATCCTATCCACCGATTTACCCGCTTTTTCGCTATTTTCTGAGCAACACATCAGTATCACGACTCCAATAGACTTTATCGCACAGCTCAGACTATGCCCTCCGCCAGTCAGTAACAGGTTAGTATCACAAAGTCTCAATGGCTTTTCTGAGCTGCCGGAGCGTCTTATGGGTGTACACACCGTTGGTAACATCGGCCCTTGCATGACCGAGTATCATCTTACGGGCATTGTCGTTAACCTCTGCACCGTCCAATAGGGTAGCGCATGTATGGCGGGTATCGTGTGGCTTATGTTTTTCGCCGTGAACCAGTCTCATAACCTTTCTGAAAGCACGGGAGAACCGGCTATAGTCGTAAGGCTTGCCGTGCACGTTGATGAGGTAAGGACCTTCTGAATCGAGCCGCTTTTCAATGAGCGGCCATATCAAGTGGTGGATGGGGATAGTGCGGATGCCCGCCGCAGTCTTTGACTTTGTGACACGCAGATATTTCTGCTTGCGGTTGATGTCGGTCTTGAGCAGAGCACGAAGCTCCCCGTTGCGGAGGCCGGTGTAAATAAGTATGAGGACTAAATCAACGTCCGGCGCACTGTCCACCAGTTTCCATAATTGATTGATTTTCCGGCGACTGATAGCATGGTGAGGATTCACCGGCTTGTTCCGGCCGATGTGGATTAGGCCGGAAAAGTCACTGCTTGTATACTCCATTTTCCTTGCGTAGGCAAAGAGAAGAGACAATAGGTTCCTTACCTTCTTTTTGCTGGCGTAGGAAAGGCATGTCATGCCGTCGATGACGGATTGAAGGTCCTTGTACCTTATATCCTCAACTGGCCTGTCATAGAGGCTTGAACAGTGCTTATAGGCGCTTTCGTAGCCGTGTATGGTGCTATCAGACACGCTGCTGTATTCGATGTGTTTGGGAAGCCAGCGAGTATATAGCTCTGCAAATGTTATTTTGTTGTCTGAAAGGCGGTGAAGTCCATGAGACTGATTATAGTCAACCTGAAATGCAAGAGCTTCCAACTTGGTAGAGAAATAGCCCATTGCCTTTTGCTTTCCATTTATCGAGACCATAAATACGAATGGCCTCCGCCGCTTTCCTGACAATTTTTTGATAGTTCCATAACCATTTGGATTTTTCATAATATGCCTCCTTTTCTGGAGGCTATTTTACATTACGAAAGGAAAAGAAATGGCAGAACAGGTTTATTTAAGTATTTTTGATAAAAATACGGGCGCGAGAAAAACATCGTACACGATTCTCGGCCAGATCCACGGAAGTACCATGGACGAATTGAAACAGAAAGCCGCCGCAGACTATCCGGATGACTACGCCGTTCCGCAAACTGCTGAAGAATATCACAATGGTATTTCCGGAGATCTGCGATGGAATGGAGATACTTATACCGATCCGCCGCAGCCTACCGCAGAAGAGTTGCAGGCGCAGGTGCTGGCATCTCTCGATTCTGAATATCAGGGAAAGTTTGATGAGCTGGATGAGCAGATTATGAAGGCTGCTGCACTGAAGAATACTGAGATGCAGGACGCTCTTATCAATGACCGGACAGCTCTTGCAGCCGAATATGCAGAAAAAAGGGGGAACCTGTAATGGAAAAGACATGTTTTATCTGCCTGCATAAGATGGACGAAAATACGGGGCTTTGTACTAATCCAGACTGTGTGAGAAGTAAGCCCTTATCGGATCCGAAAGAAAAGGCAGAAAATGAAACAAAGGATGGTGAAGAATAATGAAAGATTTTTTCAAGAATCATCCTGGAGCATTAAAAGCCGGCATCGGTGTTTTAGTATTTTTCGGAGCGGCGTTCCTGCTGATCCATGCGATGAACTAGGGGAATTTAAATGGAAGCTGTTATTTATCATTACCTTGGCGAGTCCCTTTATATGCTCGCAGGCTTAATTGTCGGCTACCTCTGGAAAGCTTTGAGGGCTCGCCAGTATGAAGCGAGGGAAAAAGACAAAACACTGGATCTCGTTAAAGACGGTATGTGCGCTTTACTGCGCGACAAGCTGCTGCAGAAATTGGAGAAATGTGCAGCCGGTGGTTATTGCTCCGTGGAAGTTCGGGATGACATTGACCATATGTACGTCATTTATCAGGCATTGGGTGGGAACGGCACAATCAAAGCCCTGAGATCAAGGGTATTTATGCTTCCTGTTGATAAGGAGGGGAGAAATAATTGAAAGAAAATTTGCTCGAATACTTCAATAAAATCGTGGAGAAAGTGAAAAGCTACATTCCTAAAACTACGGCACAGGATTCTATGATAATCGTGATTGCTTATAGTTTTCTCATCCTTCTGATCGTTTTGGCGTTCATGTTTGCCTGGGTGATTGCTGGTTTGAAAACAAGTATATTCGATATGAGCATTATGCTCAGATTTTTTGAAGCTGTCACAGCCCCTTCTGTAGTGGCTGCCGTTACATTTCTGTCCGTATTCTTTATAGACAAAAACGGAGACGGCCGTCCGGATGCTGCTGAACAGCGCGCAGAAACCTCTTCTAACAGGCCTATTAATTTGAGATAGGGAGGGAAAAATGAAATACATTGCAGACCTGTCAGATTGGCAGGAAGGAATAGATTTTTCTGAAATACATAAGAAGTTTGATGGTATTATCGCAAAGATAAGCGAGGGGACTTCCCCGCAGACTTGTTATCAGAAATTTATAGATAGCGCCATCAAAAACAACATGCCGTGGGGAGTCTATTGTTACAGTCACGCTACGAATGAAAAAGACGCAGCAAGGGAAGCAAGAACACTGATTGATCTTCTTCCCGGTTTTCCTGAACTCGGTATCTGGTTTGATGTAGAAGCTCCGGAAGTTCTTGCGCTTTCCAACAGTGAGATTACCGCCATTGCTTCTGCTTTTATATGCAAGTGCAATGAAGCAGGATATTCTGCTGGTATATATGCTTCACTTTCTACTATCACGGATCGAATCAATACTGACGATCTTGCTGGATATGTACCCTATTGGGTTGCCGCTTATGGTTATTCTTCAAATCCGTTGGCAACCTACGGATTGAACGTAGCGGGATGGCAGTATCGTGACGACTACATTGTCGGAGAGCATCATGTTGATGCTTCGGAGTGGTATAAATAAGGTGGGCGTATGAATGAAACAACAAAAAAAATTCTGGCTGTCATTGCTATTTTCCTTTTGGCTGGTCTTGTGTGGTTCCGTCTCTGTGGGAGCAGCATATACAGTAACAGAGGATCAGCTGATGCAGCTCGAGACAGTCTTCAGTCAGCTGGACAGCAAGCAACAGAAGCAGCAGGAAATATTGGATCAGCAGAAGAATCAGTTGATGAAGCTTCAAGAACAACTGATGAAATCGAAAGAGGAAATCAGCAGCTCGAAGAAATCGGTGGAGACCTTGCAGACATCATTGACCAGGGCAAACGAATCGTTGCAGAAATCCGAAGAGGAAAACAAACGGGCACAGAAGAGACTTGAAAGACAAAGAAATATCTGGGCAGTTATAGCAGCTGTTACTGTGGGCGCAGCTATCGCCCGGGGGTGATCCAATATAAAAAGAGGGCATCTGAATATATTCGGATGCCCTCTTTTATATTGGATTAAGAAGCATTGGCAAAAGAATAAATAAAGTATACTGCCTTTTTATATATAAATATGTTTTTATATATGTTCTTAAACATGGTCCTACGCTCCGCCACAATAAAACGTCAACCGAGGTTGGCGTTTTTTAATTGTAAAAAGTATATAACGATATGATTCGAACTGTATGATTCCTTAGAAATATGTTATAATTTATAGAAGTGAAACGATACCAGAACATCATATTTCGAAGGGGGCCAAGTTATGTCTATTTCATTTATTCTGCGCATGATTTCCTCCGCCGTCAGCGGAAATTCTTCTTCGGCAAAACCAGAGAGCATCAATGGCGAAGTCGAAAGAGCCAGACGCAGAGCTACGAAAAGAATCAACAGAGCTAAGGTGCGCGCTCAGGATGAGCTCGGGGAACTCGACCGCGTCAGGATCACACTGATGTCCGGCGACATGAAGAAATTCACGAACCTGTTCTCCCAGCTCGAGAATGTAGATTTCCATGACTGCGAAAATCTGACCGGACTTGATCATTTCAATAAGGAAAGAAAGAACTGGAAGGAACTGGAAAACCTGTCTGCCAAGGCTATGAGCGTCGTCACTCTGACCGGTGCTATGGACGCTGTAGGCTTCGGCGCAGGCGTCCTCGATACCTTCGCCATCGTTCCGCAGATCAAAGGCCTTGACATTGCAGCCGCTGAAAAGCATGATACGGCAGCCCTTCGTGAAATGGGCATCCGTCTGCAGGCATTCCAGCAGGAAGTGAAGAGACTCTGCACCCGCATGCAGGAAATCCGCCGCGAAGCCCGTCAGGCAGAAGATGCGCTTCTTGACCTCTCCGATTACTTTGAAGACGGTATTGAAGATATCCGCCGCATCCAGTCTACTTCCGGCAATGACTGGAAGAAGTACACACCTGCTCAGAAGATCCTGATCGGCCGTACTGCACAGATTGCCCGCCTGATCCGCGCACTCTCGGAAGTCCGTTTCCTGACAGACGGCGCAGACCTTCGTCCGGAAATCCGCGAGGCTCTGGAAGCATCCGAAGAACTCCTTGATGAACTCGGCGCTTAGTCAGTAATAGGAAAGCAGCGGCAGGACCGCTGCTTTTTCCATGCCATAAAAGGTACTAATTCTTGCCTGTTTATAGTACAATAGCAGAGGTGAAACGGATATCTCTGCCAGAGGAGGATACCTATGAGAAAATTCAGGACTTGCCTGATGACGCTGGGCTTCTGCCTGGCCGTGTGCAGTTTTTCCGAGGCAGCTGCGAGCGACCCTTACTACCTGAACGGGGATAAGAACTATCCCATGATCCAGAATACAGGCGGCATTTACAATGACGGCACCACGGGACTTTTCCTGGATCTGTCCACCGTGACGATCGAGGATGTCTTCGAGGACGGCCTTGCAGCCAGGGTCAAGCTCATGAATCTTGTCTCCAATAAGGAAACAGGGGAGGCATGGGTTCATGTCCGTTTTGACGTAGATGGCAGGGTATGGGCACAGAGAACGGATGGGAAATGGAGCGAAGTTTCCAAAAATTTCGACGATCCTGCTGCGCTTGCCGTCATGTTTGTCCGTGAAGAAATGGGCGACGATGCGAGAAGGAGCGTCCTTACATCACAGATTTCTAAAATCATGGCATCCAAGAAGGAGGCGCTGGGGAAAACAGCACCTTCTGATGATGCAAAGCTTCCTGCCGCTGACGGCGGCGTCAAGCGAAAGGGAGAAGTCGTAAAATCATCTTCCACTGACGTTTCCCAAAAGAATACGCCTGCTGCAGAAGATTCCGCTAAGGAACCTTCAAAGAAGGAAGGCAGTGCTGGAAAGAACGAAAAGCCTTCGGAAAATCCAGATGCAGCAAAGAAACAAGACGATATTTCCGACGTCAAGGTGACCATCACCGAAGCGCCGAAAGTCGAAATCGTCAAGACACCGCCTGTACAGGTGGACATCACACCCGCTCCACCTTCCCCGAACGGGAATTAAGAGAAGGACGAACGATAATCGATAAGAAAGAGGAGTATCATGGCAAAGAACTACTATGAATTACATGTGGCAGGCTGCACAAGACAGCTTCCAATCCTTCCAGTCAGCGACACATTGTCGATTGCAGGCTTCGTTATCCTCGGGGATACGGAGATCGTTACCAGGGCATCCGAAGAACTAGCTGCCAGGGTTCCGAAAGACACAGATATCATAATGACCGCTGAAACGAAGGGCATTCCCCTTGCAGCTGAACTGGCGCGTGTCCTTGGCATGAAGCGCTACATCGTTGCAAGAAAGTCTGTCAAAGCGTATATGCAGAACCCGATCTGGGTGGAAGATGAATCCATCACGACGAAGGGCAAGCAGCGCCTTTACCTCATGGACACGGATGTGGAAATGCTCCACGGCAAAAACGTCCTCCTTCTTGATGATGTCATCAGCACAGGCGGATCCATGAAAGCCATGAAGGCCCTTGCTGAAAAAGCAGGCGCTCATGTCATTGGCGAAGCTGCCATCCTTGCAGAAGGAAATGCAGCAAAGAGAGACGACATCATTTTCCTTGAAAAACTCCCTCTTTTTGAACACGAATAATTCTTTTAACATCCGGGAAGCGGTGAATCTGCTTCCCGGATGTGATATAATAAACGATACGAATTGTATCTTTTGACTGATTAGGTTCCCATAGGAGGAAACAGATGAAGCATCAGGAAATAGTCATCATTGTTGACTTCGGCGGACAGTATGCCCAGCTCATTGCGCGCCGTGTGCGCGAATGCGGCGTATACTGCGAAATCCTGCCGTACAACAAGCCAGCCAGTGAGATTCTGGTCCCCAACCTGAAAGGGATTATTTTCTCCGGCGGCCCGTCCAGCGTCAATGCGGAAAATGCACCGCAGATTGATCCGGACGTTTTTAAGGCAGGCGTGCCGATTTTAGGCATCTGCTACGGCATGCAGCTCATGGCAAAGACCCTGGGCGGCGAAGTCGTAAAGCCAGAAGCGCATGAATACGGCCATACTGAATTCTTCCGTGACGGCAGCTCCGCACTCTTTGAAGGCGTTTCTGAAAAGACAGCCGTATGGATGAGCCACGGCGACTCCGTTACAGACATGCCTGCAGGCTTTGGCCTGACCGGTCATACAGCCCTGACACCGACCGCAGCTATGGCAGATGAAGCAAGACGCTTCTTCGGCGTACAGTTCCATCCGGAAGTTGTTCATACTCCGGAAGGCAACACCATGCTGAAGAACTTCCTCTTCAAGATCTGCGAATGTGAAGGCGGATGGTCCATGGGCAACTACATCAATATTGCTGTAGAAAGCATCCGTGAAAAAGTAGGAAATCACAACGTCATCTGCGCACTGTCCGGCGGCGTTGATTCCTCCGTTGCCGCTGTCCTTGTCCACAAGGCTATCGGCGATCAGCTGACCTGCGTTTTCGTCGATCACGGTTTCCTCCGTCTTGGCGAAGCTGAACAGGTCGTCGACACCTTCACAAACAAATTCAACATGAAACTCGTCCACATCGATGCATCCAAGCATTTCATGGACCTTCTTGCAGGCGTAACCGAACCTGAAAAGAAGAGAAAGACCATCGGCGCTGAATTCATTCATACCTTCCAGGAAGAAGCCAATAAGCTTGATGACGTGAAATTCCTCGTCCAGGGCACACTCTATCCTGACGTCGTGGAATCCGGCACAGCCACCGCCGCGACCATCAAATCCCACCACAACGTAGGCGGCCTTCCGAAGGACATGAAGTTCGAACTCATCGAACCGCTGCGCGAACTCTTCAAGGATGAAGTCCGCCAGCTCGGCCGCGAACTCGGACTTCCTCAAGAAGTCATCAACCGCCAGCCGTTCCCGGGACCAGGTCTTGCTATCCGCATCATCGGCGAAATCACCCCGGAAAGACTCGACATCCTCCGCAGAGCTGATTTCATCGTCAGAGACGTCATCAAACAGCATGGCCTCTACAATGATATCTGGCAGTCCTTCGCTGTACTGCCGGCAGCTATCCGCTCGGTAGGCGTACAGGGCGACGAAAGAACCTATGACTACACCGTAGGCATCCGCGCTGTAACAAGCTCTGATGGAATGACTGCTGATTACTTCCGCTTCCCGTGGGAAGTCCTCGACGAAATGTCCAGAAGAATCTGCAACGAAGTGGCAGGAGTCAACCGCGTCGTTTACGACGTCACCTCCAAGCCGCCGAGCACCATCGAATGGGAATAATATAATACGTAATAAAAAAGGGGCTGTGACAAAATGTGCAATCATTTTGCCACGGCCCCTTTTGCGTGTAAATTCTCCATTTCGAAATATTTCCGCTATATAAATATATAATGGGTAAAGCTTATCACATAAAAGCAAACAATTATAATAATCGTGGATAAGTACTGGGGAAAGTAGTAAAATTAGATATAGAAACAAGCATATATTTAGAAGTACGGGCATCCCGCTTTAAATCTCGACGATGGATCCGCATGATTCTTCGTATTTATATAAAGGGGACTTTATTATGATCGATTTCCTTCGTGGCAGCTACGATATGGACTTCTATCTGGCTGCTATTCCGGTCCAGGTTTTGTTCCTGGTTTATTACATGCGGAAGAGAAAGCTTCCACTGAAAGACACCATGTACTTCACGAACCTGATGTACTTCAATCTGGCAGCAATGATTGCAGGTATTCTTTCGGCAGCCGCGTGTGCGGGATGGGAAACGACTTCGGTTCCGGTCATATATGGCTTGAACGTGGGTTACCATCTCTTCATTCTTCTGGCGGCTTATAATGGTTTCCGCTATGTGATGGAAACACTTCATGCAGGCGACCGCATCAATCCGAAGTGGATGAGGCTTGCCGCGGTCCCTGTTCTGCCGATGGCGCTTGTGATCTTTGTGTCCCAGTTCTTCGGCTCGATGATCAGTGTCGATCCTGAGACAGGTATCCATCAAGGAAGCTTGTATCCTCTTTTCTATGGATTCCTTATTTTCTATCTGGTGCTCTGCCTTGCTACGGCGCTTGTTTTCCGTACAGAGGACAATGAGGGACAGGTGGAAGGAATCCTCACTGCAGGCGCATTCATCATGGCCGGTATCCTTCTGGAAGGATATTACTGGCAGGAACTGTTTCTGTCCTTCAGCTTCACGATGGGCATCGCAGTCATTTACCTGACGGTCAGAAATCCGGACCTCTTCCTCGACCATAAGACGGAACTTATGACGAGAGAAGCTTTCCGCATGATCATGAGGCAGCTTCTGGAGAAGAACGACTTCGAAGGATTCGGCTTCGTCATTCGTGATTATGATGAATGCCGCATGGCCTACGGCGGTGCATTCGTAGACGGTTTCCTGGGATATTTCGGGAAGTATCTCAGGCAGGAGTTTTCAAAGCAGTACCTCTTCTACATGGGAGGCGGCCGTTTCTTCATCATTTCGACGCTGCCCATGGATCTGGAAGCGGAAGTCAGCAAGGTGCATGAGCGATTCAGAAAGCCCTGGGGAAGGGATGGCAAGATCGCTTACTTCGACATCAACTGCTGCATTCTGGATGATACGCTTGTCTTCAGCAGCGTGGATGAGCTGAAGCAGTGCATCGGCATCGCTTTTGAAACAGCCGATTCTCCGAAGCATGAAGACGTCATCATTGACAAAGGGTACCAGGAACGCGTGAAACGCCAGTTTCATGTACGCGGACTTCTTGAAGAATCTCTTGCGGGAAATTCTCTGGAAGTGTTCCTGCAGCCGCTTGTGGAAGCGTCCTCCGGTCGTGTGGAAGGCGCTGAAGCACTTGTGCGCATGAAAGACAAGGACGGGTCCATCGTGGGACCTGCCGAGTTCATCGATATGGCTTCCGCAACGGGTGCGGTCAGCATCCTGGGCGAGCAGGTTTTCGCCAAGGTATGCGAATTCATCCGTGACGGCGGCCTCGAAGCATGCGGCATGAAGTGGGTGCACGTCAATGTGGGCCAGTGCAGTGTCTGCGCCGTTGTCTGGCAGAACGCCTGAATGACATCCGTGAAAACTACGGCGTGCCGGTATCGACAGTCCGCCTCGAACTCACGGAACAGGGCGCCTTGAATTCCGCCGGATTCAAGCAGGTGGGCCTTCTGAAAAATATGGGATTTGATCTTGCTCTCGATGATTATGGTACGGGATTTTCGAACGCGTCCCGCATGAAGGACATTCCTTTTGAAGAAATCAAAATCGACATGTCCCTCGTACGCGGCCACTTCGCGCATCCGGATTCGTACCTGCCAAACCTGATCCAGAGCATGCACCGCATGGGATTCAAGGTCGTGGCGGAAGGCGTCGAGACGAAGGAGATGGTTGACGGTCTGAAAAGGATGGGCTGTGATTATTTCCAGGGCTTCTATTATTCAAAGCCCGTCAGCATGCAGGATTTCCTGAAGAAGTACAGTCTGAAGGAAGAGAAAAGGGAAGTGTTTACTCCAAGCGAAAGGGCTTACGAAGAGACGGAAAGATATGGAAGTGTATTCGCCGCAACCCTTTCGGATAACAGCAGGTAAGGCCCTTGCGGCGAGGGCATAAAAAGAGGCTGTGAACCGGATCACCGGATTCACAGCCTCTTTTCAATGCATTTTTCAATGGATTACAGTTCATGGATATGGTCGAGCAGGTATCCGCCGGCAGTGCACGCCGGGCAGATGCAGTACTTCGAGCCCTTTTCCTTGGCTTCATCAGCAGCCTTTGCAAGAGCTGCGGCAGTTTCCTTGCCGAAGTACTTCACGCCAGCTTCGGATTTGAAGAAGGGAATGACAGTGTCGATGGACTGGACGCAGTCCTTCAAAGCAGCGGAGAGCTTTTCAGCAGCTTCCTTTTCCTTGCCAGTTCCCTGAGCCTCCAGGTATTCCTGGCAGACTGCTTTTAATCCTGCAAAGCAGCTCGGTGCTTCCATTGTTTCCTTGACCTTCTGAATAATTTCTTCCTTTGCCATTATGCATCATCCTTTCGAAGGCGGTTCAAGCATCATGTGGGATACAGCCTCGGCAGCTTCCGTGCCGTCTTCCTTGATGATCTTGGCCGTCATAATGACGAGCTGTCCCCTGCGCTTTTCTTCATGGCAGCGGATCTCGACCGTCTCTCCGATGAGGATAGGGGAGCGGAAACGGGATTCCATCTTGCCGGTATAAGCGGGGACGCCGCCGGTCAGAAATAAGTAATTGCCCATGACTTCATCCATCAGCGTCATGATGAGCCCGCCGTGCATGCGGTCATTGTAGCTCTGGTGTTCTCTTCTGGGCGTGAAAAAGGAAATGCATCCGTCAGGGATGGCAAAGAAATGAAGGTGCAGCCCGATCGGATTCGCCGATCCGCAGGCGAAGCACATATTGTAAACAGGAGGGCTCACGAGCTCCTTGAGCTTCATGCCCATCCGTTCTTCCTCGGCCTTCAGGAATGCTTTTTCCTTTTCCGAAAGGCCGAGCGTGTTCTCATCGATATCCTTTGTCATCATGACTCCTTTCATTTCCATTTCCTGTTTTCATTATAGTCAGAGTGAAAATGGATTCCAAGTACGCAAAAATATGATACATGGTATGCTTCTATATACCATGGGCCCTGAAAAAAATCCGGTACTGCGAAAGCGGCCGGACTTTTGAATGCATGTCTTACAGCGTGTCGAGCAGTTTGTAGCCCTTGCCGCGAAGGAATGTCTCCGTTTCGGAATCATTCGTATTGAAGACAGCGATCGGCGTGCCGGTCTGGCGGTCAAAGGAAATGTAGAGATAGCGGATCATGACATTGGCATCATTGAGATCGGCGAGGATGTGATTCAATGTGCCAGGCTTGTCCGATGCCATGTCGACGGCAATGATGCAGTCGAGGCGGCACTGGTATCCTGCGTCCTTCAGCGCTTTCTCTGATTTTTCAGCGTCGTCCGTGATGAGGCGTACGATACCGAATTCGGCGCTGTCGGTTGCCAACATCGTGTAAATGTTGATATTGTTCTTTTCCAGAATGGCTGTGATCTTGCTCAGCGCGCCTTTCTGGTTGGCAGTGAAGATGGAGATCTGCTGCAGCATAGAAATTCCCCCTTTGAAAGAGCCCGTCGGTTCCTTTTTTGAAAAAAGTACGGCGGAATGCGGATTGCCTCCTGATTGATAATTGTATTGTATCATAGAAAAGGAAAAGCGGTACGAAAAGATACGATTTATTGATAAGGCAGCTCTGTTGAAATGATTTTTCAGAATTCGAAAGAAATCTATTGACATTTCATTTGGCAAGGGTATAATATCAACAATAACGACAGAACGAATGGCAAGGATCGGGATAAGCATTCTGATAATATGCTCCAGAGAACCGGCGGATGGTGAAAGCCGGTGCAGACATCACAATGCGAGCTCACCCGGGAGTTCTCGAAAGTGAACAGATTAGCTTTCGACGCGGCCGGCGTTACAGGCATATGAAAAGCGATGAATGGGACAAAGTAAATTGTGGTCCATGCCTCAGAGAGCCGGTGTATGGTGCAAACCGGTGCATTCCAGGATTTAATATCACCCGTGAGCTCCTTTGCCGAAATAAGTAGATGAAGGCGTCTGTCCACGTTACGGATGAAAACACTTGAGTATAATGTAGGGTGGTACCGCGAATCCTTTCGCCCCTGTTGCAATGACGCCAGATTGCAGCAGGGGCTTTTTTGTACCATTCGTTCTGTTAAGAGAAGAAGGCTTGCCTTCTATTTGAGAAAGGGGATAGAGATCGTGTTCTTTCAACAGCTTGTCAACGGGTTAACGCTGGGAAGCGCCTATGCGGTCATTGCCATCGGCTATACGCTGGTATTCGGCGTACTCAATATCGTCAACATGGCACATGGCGGCATCTTCATGATGGGCGCTTACATCGGCCTGCTTCTTGTCACAGAAGCAGGATTTGGAATTTTTCCTGCACTTATCGGTGCTATGATCGGCGGAGCCGTACTGGGCTACGGACTGGAAATCTTTGCTCTCCGTCCTCTCCGCCGCCGCAAGGTCACCCATCTTGCGCCTTTAATCAGTACAATCGGCGTATCCACGTTCCTTGAAAGCGTGGCGCTCATGGTCTGGGGTCCGCAGACGCGGTCTTTCCCGGCCACATTCGACAACAGCCTGATGGATATGGGCCTCTTCAAGATTTCAGGCATCCAGATCATCAGCCTCGGCACGGCCGTTGTCCTGATGGTTCTCCTGACACTGCTACTTGACCGTACAAAAGTCGGCAAAGCAGTCAGAGCGACTTCTGAAAACGCTGAAACAGCAGGCCTGCTTGGCATCAACACAGGCCGCATCATCACCTTCACCGTCATGCTGGCATCCGCACTGGGCGCAGCCGCTGGCGTGCTGATCGGACTTTCCTTCAACGCCATCGAACCGACAATGGGCACGGCTATGGGCCTCAAGGGCCTGGCAGTCCTCATCATGGGCGGTCTCGGCAACGTAGAAGGCGCAATGGCCGGCGGTTTCATTCTGGGCATTGCAGAAGTATTCACCGTCGCATACGGCGCATCCTCCTACAGGGACGCTGTCGCATTCGGCATGATCATCCTGATTCTGTTCCTTCGTCCCGAAGGGTTATTCTCCAAAGCGGGGAAAGGAGGCAGACCGTAATGGAAGAGTTATTGAACGGGTATTTCCTGCAGGTCTTCACTTTCGTCTGCATCAACATTATACTTGCATTGACGATTTACATGACCCTCTGCACAGGCATTCTTTCCCTAGGCAATGCAGGTCTCATGAGCTTCGGCGCTTACACTTCAGCCATCCTGACGGCTGATTACGGTTTCCCGATGCCTCTTGGCATCTTCTGCGGCGGCCTCATGGCAGCTTTCGTAGCCATGATCATCGGCCTTCCGACCATCCGCCTGCGCGGCTTGTACCTGGCCATCGCGACACTGGGCTTTGGCGAAGTCGTCCGCGTTATCGCATTAAACCTGACCATCACGCACGGCGCGCTTGGTTTCTCCGGCATTCCGTCCATGGCATCCACGCTTTCTGACTATGCCAGCGACTGGGGCCTTCTCGATGCTCTGGAAATGGACTCCCAGACAGGCGGCCAGTTCCTGATGTGCATCGTCCTTCTCCTCATCGTCATCGCCATCGTCACCTTCTGGTACAGACTGGAACACTCCCGCGTGGGCCGCGCGATGGCAGCTGTCAAAGCGGATGAATACGCAGCATCCCTGACAGGCATCAATGTCGTTTACTACAAAATGATGGCATTCCTCTTCAGTGCATTCTTCGCAGGCGTAGCCGGCGCACTCTATGCACATGCCACATTCTTCATCACACCGACCGATTTCGACTGGCACAAAGTCGTCGATATCCTTCTTTACACCGTATTCGGCGGCAGCAACGTTCTCTGGGGCTCTGTCCTGGGTGCTGCCATCCTTACCATCGTTCCGGAATCCCTCCGTGCTCTTTCTGAATACAGAGACATGATCTACGGCATCATGCTCGTCGTCCTGATGGGCTTCCGCCCGGACGGCATCCTGTCCTATGATGCTATGAAATGGATTTCCTCTAAATTTTCCAGAAAAGCAAAACCAGTCAAAGTGGAAGGAGGAGATGATTAATGCTGCTCGAAATGAAAGATGTCGTTAAACAGTTCGGCGGCCTGACAGCCGTTTCCAATATGTCCTTCCATGTCGATGAAGGAGAAATCTATGGCGTCATCGGACCAAACGGCGCCGGCAAGACCACCATTTTCAACCTGATCACAGGCGTCTACCAGGTCACCGAAGGCGACGTCATCTTCAACGGCCAGTCCATTGAAGGGAAGAAGCCTTACCAGATCATCAACCTGGGCATTGCCCGTACATTCCAGAACATCCGCCTTTTCACCGGTATGACCGTACTGGAAAATATCCTGGTCGGTGTCCATGACCGCATGAAATCCGGCCTCCTGGCCAGCATCATCCATACCAATTCCCAGCAGAAGGAAGAAAAAGAAGCCCGCGAAGAAGCAATGAAACTCCTTGCTTTTGTCGGCCTGGATAAAGATGCGGACCGCCTGGCTACCGAGCTTCCATACGGCAAGCAGAGAAAGCTGGAAATCGCCCGCGCCATGGCAACAAAGCCGAAACTCATCCTCCTCGATGAACCGGCAGCCGGCATGAACGACAGCGAAACAGCTGCCCTGACAGAACTGATCAGAAATATCCGCGAAAAGTTCGGCATCACGATCGTCCTGATCGAACACGACATGCAGCTCGTCATGAGCCTGTGCGACCGCGTCATGGTCGTCAACTTCGGCAAGAAACTCGCTGAAGGCGTGCCGGATGAAGTGCAGAACAATCCGCAGGTTATTGAAGCATACCTCGGGAAGGAGGATGACAACTGATGCTGCTTGAACTGAAAAACATTGAATCTTCCTACGGGAACATTAAAGCGCTGAAAGGCGTCAACCTCTCCGTACCGGAAGGAAAAATCGTCACACTCATCGGTGCCAACGGCGCCGGCAAGTCCACGACCATGAAAACGATCATGGGCGTCATGAAGCCAGTCGCAGGCGACGTCCTCTTCAAAGGCGAATCCATCGTCGGCAAGAAGCCCTTCGAAATCGTCAGAGGCGGCGTCGTGCTCGTACCGGAAGGACGCCAGATCCTCCAGAACATGTCCGTCCGTGAAAATCTGGAGCTCGGCGCTTTCCAGAGAAAAGACAAAGCGGGAATCAGCGAAGACCTCTCTAAGGTATTCGAACGCTTCCCCAGACTTTTTGAAAGACAAAACCAGTTCGGAGGCACACTCTCCGGCGGCGAACAGCAGATGCTCGCCATCGGCCGCGCCATGATGGCCAGACCGGAAGTCATGCTTCTTGATGAACCCTCCATGGGCCTTGCGCCTTTGGTCGTACAGCAGATCTTTGATGTAATCAAAGACATTAACAAAATGGGTACTACTGTTCTTTTGGTTGAGCAGAACGCCCGCAAAGCGCTCCAGATTGCCGATTACGCTTACGTCATGGAGACGGGCAAAATCGTCATGGAGGGGCCTGCGCAGGAAGTGGCCAGCAACCCGGATGTCATGGCGGCCTATCTGGGCGGAAAGAAAAAACAGTAGCCATATATCAACCCTCACAGGTTGCAACACGATCCAGAGGAAGGGAGCGGAGAAATCCGCTCCTTTTCTCATGCGATGACTCTGTATGGCGGTGATACAATAATAAAAACCGATAACAATTGAAAGGATGAAATCATGAAAAAACATATCATCGTCATTACAACCGGCGGCACCATTGCCATGAAAAAAGACCCGGAAACCGGCGGCCTCGTTCCTGCTGTATCTGGAGAAGATCTGGCAGCTGCCGTTCCCAGACTTTCTGACTGGGCAGACGTTTCCGTCGTCGAATTCTCCAACGTGCCGAGCGGCTGGATGAGCGCAGAGAAAATGTTCGACCTCTCTCATCTGATCGACAAACTATCTGAAGAGGGGAAAGCAGACGGCTTCGTCGTCACCCATGGGACCGATACCCTGGAAGAAACCGCATTCTTCCTCGACATGTCCCTGAAAACAGAAAAACCAGTCTGCGTCACAGGCGCCATGAGAGGAGCTTCCGAACTCTCTGCTGACGGCCCGGAAAATATCCTCTCCGCCGTCCGCACTGCTGCTGACGACATGTCCAAAGGCATGGGCGTCCTCGTCTGCCTGCAGGACCGCATTTACGCAGCCAAAGACGTCACAAAATCCCATACGACCAATCCGGACACCTTCCGCGATCTGAACTACGGAACCCTTGGTGCTGTCTATGGCAAGGAAATCATTTATGGAAGAAGACCTATGCCCCATGCAAGACTTCATCCGGAAACCATCGAACCAAACGTCTGGCTCATCTCCGCATGGTCCGGTATGGATGGAGAAATCGTCAAATGCGCAGGAAAAGCAGGCGTCAAAGGTGTCGTCATAGACGGCCTGGGCTGCGGCAACGTACCGCCCCTCTGCAGAAAAGAAATCCTTGCCCTCCGCAAGCAGGGCATCCCCGTAGTCCTCACCACCCGCGTCCCCTCTGGAAGCGTCATGCAGGAATACAGCTACGAAGGAAGCGCCCTCTCCATGAAAGAAAGCGGCATCATCCTGGGCGGAGACCTCTCCGGCTGGAAAGCCCGCCTTCTCCTCGTCCTTGCCCTTGGTGAAACAAACGAAAACGAAAGACTTCAGGAAATTTTTGAAAAAATGTAAATTTTCCGTTGACACATGCTGCTTTGATGTGTATAATGATTAAGTCAGTTGTTACTGACGAGCCCAAAAAGCCGAAAACCACGGCTCATACAGGCTGGCCGAAAGGTCAGGGAAAAGCAGCATGGAGAGGTGTCCGAGCGGTTTAAGGTGCATGATTGGAAATCATGTTGACGGCGAATACCGTCACGGGGGTTCGAATCCCCCTCTCTCCGCCAAATGAGGATCTGTCTGAGGACAGGTCCTTTTTCCTTGCCATTTTTTAATGTCTCAGTAGAAGCAATCATTTCCCTTTCACTGAAACAAGAGTAAAATAAAGATAAAGATAGAATATGCACGTATTGATGATCTTGCTGTTGATACTGATATGTTAAATGATATCTGTGAAAGGAGAGGTAAAAATGGAACTAAGCCTGAAGGAAGCCATAAAGATAGTTAATGATTATGCGGGGCGACAGGTTAAGCAGTATGATGAAGCTGAAGATCTATTTATATTTTCTCCCTATCCTCCTAACTACGCTCATTATGGAGGGCCTACTTTCGTAGTTTACAAAAAGGACGGGAAGCCTGACTACTATGCTGGTAGTTGGTATGATCCATTCCCTTATGATTTAAAACCTGTTCCCCCGAACTGGGACGATGATTAAGGCCCGTTAAGGATTCAACTTAATAAAAATATAGAGGGGCTGTGACAAAATTCGTTAAAACGCTGCCTTTTCCTTTTCTCGAGCGAAGCGAGGTTTAAGGGTGTTAACCTTGCTCAGAAGGAGAAGGTCCCGGCGAAGCCGGGGAATACAGTAGTTCTCGAGCAAAGCGAGGTTTTGAGGTTTTCATATAGAACCAATAAATACATTTGTTAGGTAATCCTTTAATGGAATATTGCAATAGAAAAAGGAGCTGCAACAAAATGATTACACATTTTGTCACAGCCCCTTTTATTATGTCTTTTCTTTTGATTTCATAGAGAATAAAATGAAGGTAGAGGCAAAAACAGTTACAGTTACAATGCATTAATTATCACAGAATTTCTAAAACATATCAGTACAAAAAAGACAAATATGTACATGATTATATATGATGAGTCCCGGTAACCTGATTAGAAGAATCCAAAGGGATTTAACCGATAGAGAAAGGAGAACAGTGATATATTATGAAAAAGGATGAGCTAAAAGAAAGAATCAAGTCTCTTATTTCTGAGGTAACGTTCACCTATAACGGGGAAAGATGTGGAGTTGACCCGTTTTCTGCCCATGATTTTGATGTGTGGTATGGAGATAAATACGAAAAAATGACAGATATTGATCAGGTTATGAATACGCCTTTCTTTAACGGGAAAACATTGGGCGAAATTGCACCTATTATTGAACTCGACCAAGATTAAACATAGAGGGAATTGCCACTATGAAAGGGTGTGTCAAGAGTTTTGTGTAAATCGATTCAATAAGCAACATCGTATTGCTGCATAAGCTGAGACATCCTGTCGTCCATGAGCAGCTGGTTCCGGACCATCGCCCAGTTTGCGACGTGACGACCCTTCCATTTTTTATAGAGCTCTTGGATGCGTAGGTAGAAAATCTTGAAGACTGCATCCTCGTTGGGGAAAGCGCCTTTCTTGGTCACCTTGCGGAA
>OLIL01000146.1_pt1 | contig 63919 bp, 48 predicted proteins | sample 1609701 | NCBI WGS metagenome assembly OLIL01 (sample SAMEA4350146, study PRJEB24818) | metagenome | biome: human; feature: gut; material: faeces | place: Denmark | collected 2013-09
CGAACAGAGAAGTTAAGCCTCGTCACGCCGATGGTACTGCGTAACAGTGGAAGAGTAGGTAGCCGCCGTCTTGAAGAAGGCGATAGCCGATGGAGAGGAGTCAGTCCGTAAGGGGTGACTCCTTTTTTTATATTAAATTTGATGTATTAAATCTATTATCTAATATCATGAAGAAAATCTATTTATTTCTATTTAGTCTGTTTATCTGTAATATCCTTGCGGCGCAAGATCAAGACTATAAAATAGTCAGAGATATCTCTTATACCCAATCGAAAAATCCATATGCGGTGGAACGTTGTAAATTGGATCTTTATTATCCCGAGAACGCAAAAGACTTCCCTACGGTAGTTTGGTTTCACGGAGGCGGCTTGTCGGGAGGTAGCAAATTCATCCCGGAGGAATTGAAGAACTGCGGATTAGCCGTTATCGCCGTAAATTACCGTCTGCTACCCAAAGCCACGTTGAGCGATTGTATCGATGATGCCGCCGCCGCTGTCGCTTGGACATTCAGCGAAATTGAGAAGTATGGTGGGGATAGGCGTAAAATCTTTGTCTCAGGTCATTCCGCCGGAGGTTATTTAACAAATATGGTCGGACTGGATAAGAAGTGGTTGACTAAGTACCGGATAGATGCTGATTCCATCGCCGCATTAATCCCTTTCAGCGGTCATGCGATCAGCCATTTCGCTTATCGGCAGGCGAAGGGGATGAAAGATACCCAACCGAGTATCGACGAGTTCGCCCCTTTGTTTTACGTACGTCCTGACGCTCCTCCATTGATTATCGTCTCGGGCGACCGGGAGATGGAGATGCTGGGCCGCTATGAGGAGAACGCCTATTTCTGGCGTATGATGAAAGTGGCCGGACATAAGAATACTTATATCTATGAGTTGGACGGATATGATCATGGATCGATGGCCGCTCCTGCCTTCCACATCTTAAAGAATCACGTGAAGGCGATCTTGAAAGGTTCAGAAACCCGGTAATTCGATAAACTATTTAATTTAATACGTATGGTTCTCTTTTCTTTATTAATGGTCTTGATTTGCTTGAACGCATGTTCTGGAGCGAAGACCTCGGACAATGTAACGGTGTATGTCACGACAAACGATCGTGCGAAAGATTTCGTGAGAAGTGAGATCGCCTTGGGGGACAAACAAGCCGCCTCGCCTTCCGTGATAACGATAGACCCTTCGGTGCGCTATCAGACGATGGATGGCTTTGGCGCCGCCGTGACAGGCTCTACCTGCTATAACTTGATGCGGATGGCTCCCGAGGATCGGACAGCTTTCCTGAAAGAGACTTTCTCTGATACGGAGGGGATGGGGTATAGCTATATCCGTATCTCGATTGGCTGCTCGGACTTTTCTTTAAGTGAGTATACTTGTTGTGACACGAAGGGTGTCGAGAATTTCGCCTTGCAGAGCGAGGAGAAGGAGTATGTGATACCGATCTTGAAGGAGATCTTGGCGATCAGCCCTTCTATAAAAATCTTGGGATCGCCTTGGACTTGTCCAAGATGGATGAAGGTGGATAACTTAAAGGATTTGCGCCCGTTCGAGTCGTGGACTAGCGGACAGCTGAATCCCGCCTATTATCAAGATTACGCTACCTATTTCGTGAAATGGATACAGGCGATGGAGGCCGAGGGGATTCCTATCGAGGCGATAACTCCCCAAAACGAACCTTTGAACCGAGGAAATTCCGCTTCCTTATTTATGGGATGGGAGGAGCAACTCTCTTTCGTGCGTGACGCTCTAGGCCCTAAACTGAAAGAGACTGGCCTCAAGACGAAGATCTACGCTTTCGACCATAATTACAATTACGATAATATGTTGGAGCAGCAAGGCTATCCGATGAAAATCTACGAGGATGAGAATGCCGCTTCTTTCCTGACAGGTGCCGCTTACCATAATTACGGGGGCGACCGGGAAGAGTTGAATAACGTAAACGGCAAGTTCCCCGATAAAGAATTAATATTTACGGAAACTTCTATCGGCATGTGGAATGATGGACGTAACTTAGAGAAACGCTTGATGGAAGATATGGAGGAGACGGCCTTGGGTACGGTGAATAACTGGTGTAAGGCAGTTATCGTATGGAACTTGATGCTGGACAACGAGCGGGGACCGAACCGAGAGGGTGGTTGCCAGACTTGTTATGGTGCCGTGGATATCGATCGCTCGGATTATAAGACGATTACCCGGAATTCTCATTATTATATTATCGGTCATTTATCCTCTGTGGTGAAACCGGGGGCAGTACGGATCGGCTCTAAAGGGTATACGGCTGATGGGATTATGTATTCCGCCTTCGAGAATTTAGATGGAACGGAAGCGCTCGTATTACTAAATAATACGGACGGGACTAAAAATATAACGGTAAACAGCGGCGAACGTTCGTTTACCTACGAGGTTCCCGCTAAAGCAGTCGCTTCTTTTCGTTGGAATCTTTACTAATAAGGAGGGGGTGTTAAAAGTTGGTATTATGGCACGCAGATTTAGCAGATTTACGCAGATAATATATTGATTTTCATATCATAAATCTGCGGTCATCTGCTCAATCAGCGTTATCTGCGTGCCATGTTCACACTTTTGACACACCCCCGAATGTCCAATACTTTATCTATAGTGGCAACAAGCCGGTAGCTTATCATATACGGCTTTATCCGCCTTATCCATATCCGTGTCATGGCCTACTTTAGCGATCGCCTTGCTGATCGCTTTTGGGGAGGTCTTTTGGGGATCGTACTGGAGATGGATCATCTGGGTATCTTTGTCCCAATGAGCGGATAACACACCATTTACTCCTTTGGCCGCTTTCTCGATACGTTCCTTGCACATATCGCAAGAGCCTTTGACACCGAACATGGCATGCTCGGAGGCTACCCCCGTGGCGCTTTGCGCATGCATCATATGCCCCTCATGCCCAGTCATAGGCTTGGCGGGCTCGTCGCCGTTATTCATCATGGAAGTTTTTCCCTCCAGCTGTGCGCTGGCGTCTATGGCGAAGACTCCGTTGGTTACGATTTCCTCACCTTCTCGCAAGCCATTCAAGATAACATAAGAGTTACCAAGGGAAGGGCCTAGCTCCACCTCACGCATCAAGAAAGCGGGGGTATTCGTATCCGGTTGCTTTACGTACACGATAGCACGTTTACCCGTCCAGAGCACAGCGGTTTGCGGTACGACGATCTCGTTCTTATAGTTGCGGAGCGGGGCGCTTACGTTTGCCGTGGCGTACATCTCGGGCTTGAGCTCCAAAGAGGCGTTCGGTACCTCTACACGGACCTTGGCGGTACGGGTCGTCGTGTTCAAGATCGGGTCGATGAAAGAGATCTTACCCGAGAACTTCTTGCCGGGTAGCGCTTGCAAGGTAAATTCCACCGGATCACCTTTGCTAAGGAAAGGGAGATCCACCTCGAAAGCGTCGAACAAGGCCCATACCTTCGTGAGGTTCGCCACGTCGAAAAGGATAGCTCCTTGGGATACATAATCACCTTGGCTTACCCGCTTGGACAGGACGATACCGCTCGTGTTCGACTTGATCTCTACAACCGGGGAGATAGAGCCGGACTTCTCGATAGCGGCGATCTGGGCATCTGTCATCTTCCATAAATATAGTTTTTCACGGGCGGCCTGTATCAATTGAGATTGTCCCATGCGGATCGCTTCCAACAATTCTTGCTGGGCGGTGAAAAGCTCTGGGGAGTAGAGGGTAGCGAGGGTCTGTCCGGCACGCACCGTCTCACCCGTGAAATCAACGTTCAAGCTCTCGATGCGTCCGCTTACATGGGCTGTTTGAGATTGCAGGCTACGCTCGTCCGGTACGATCTTGCCGTATAAACGGACTTGCTTGACCGGATTCTGGCGGGATACCTTGGAGGTTTGTACGTCCGCTAAGGCTGCTGCTTCTTCCGAAAGCTGAATGGCGTTGGGATCGATGGCCTTGTCGGAGAAGGAGCTCTTACGTACAGGGATCAAATCCATGGCGCAGATAGGGCATTTACCCGGCTTGTCTTGGCGAATTTGGGGATGCATGGAACAAGTCCACTCGCCGGCCTCGTTCTGTTGGAGGTCGTGGCCATGCGTAGGGTCGTGAACTTCCGTGCCGGTCTCGCTCGCTTGTGACGTATGGCTGTCGGTATCGGAGTTATGGAACAGGAGCCAGCCCAACAAGAGGCCGCCCGCTAGGAACAGGATATATATCAGGTACTTGGATTTTACGGTTTCATTTATATTTTTCATTTTCTTATTCGTTTACAGAGGTGGATATTAATTTCTCGATTCCGGCGATTTGGGTATTATATTCCGCTATCGCTTCGCTTTTCTTCAAGTGATAGTCCAACATTTGTCGCTCCACTTGGATCACGTCGGTCAAGGTCGTACTTCCTGTCGAGAATTCCCGGACGATCAGTTGGTAGGTGGCCAACGATAGATCGTATTGTTTCTGGTACAAATCGATTTTCCGTGCGGCATCTTCCAATTGCTGGGTAATACGGATATACTCGGCTTGCAGTTGGTTCATCGTGTTCTCGTACTTCAACTCGCTGGATTTCCAATAATGCTTGCTTTCCCGTTGCTGTGCGTTATATTTCTTACGGAAGATAGGAAGGCTGATCTTTAGCATGGGCATGAACATATCCTTTCCGTTCATACCGGACATAGAGCCCATAGACATATCCTCTGGTTTCTTCCCGATCAAGGAATACTGGAGGCCGATACCTAGCATGGGGTAACTCATTTTCTTGTCCATCTCTGCCTTGGCCCGGTAAGCGTTTCCTTCCGCCTCCAGCATGGTAAGCATGGGGTTGTTGGAGATGACGCTGTCAAGAGCCATCGACTCACTCCATGAGAGAGGAAGCTGTTCCAACGAGTCGGGGACGGAAATCGGGGTAGCTAGCGACTGATTGAGCAACGTATTAAAAGCAGCCTCGGCCGTTTTCCGTTGCGATAACAAGGAGGCTAGCGTATTCTCCAGTTCTACCTTCTCCATCTGGATTCGCAGTACGTCCGACATTCCGCCCATGGAGTTGCCACTTCCCATAGAGCCTCCACCCATAGGGCTACCGCCGGACATTCCGGACATCGTACTACCGGATGCTCCCGTGCTTTGTACCGTAGGGCTTCCCATGCTACTGCCTCCCATACCCGACATACCTCCACCGGATACGGCGGGAGGAGTCGATGGAGCAGAAGATACGGGGGAGGGTAGGACGGAGGAACCGCCCGCCTTCGCCGACGGAGCGGAGAAGCGGTTCAATGCCAACTGTTCCAACTGGTCTAGCAGACGAAGGTTCGCCTGCGTATTTTTATATTGCTCGCTGATATTGCAAAGCTGGTACCATTGACTCTTCACCTCGTAATACAGGTTGTTGCGACTGTTACGGAATTGTTCGTAAGCCATCCGGGCCATCTCGGTCGCCTCGTTGCGGGCCGCCTTCCGGGTACCGAACCAAGGGAACATTTGCATCAAGGTGAAATCCGCTATTTGCTTTCCGGACAAGATCTCCATCGGTTTCAGGAAGAAACCGATCTCCAGTTCCGGGTCCGGATAGGCTCCGGCTTGCGGGACTTTCTCCAAAGATGCCTTATACAGGGAGAAGTCGGCGTTGATCTGCGGATTGTTACGTGCTGCCAGTTCCAGATAATAGCCTAAACTATCGGCCGGCTGGGAGTAAGCGAAAAGGACGTTTAGCATCCCCAGTACACCTGCCATGATGATTGATCTGATTCTTTTATATCTCATAAGTCGTTACCTCCTCTTGAATTTTATTCTTTTGTTCTTTCTTTATAGCGTTCTCCCGCCACCAGCATTGCAGGACGGGAACGACAAACATGGTCATACTCTGGATCAGCATTCCTCCGAACGTAGGGATAGCCATCGGTACCATGATATCCGCCCCCTTACCGGTAGAGGTAAGTACGGGGAGCAAAGCGATCAGGGTAGTGGCTGTAGTCATGGCCGCTGGGCGTACCCGTTTCAGTCCGGCGGCTACTACCGCTTCCCGGATATCGTGCTTGGTGCGGGGGTCTCGCTCGAGGAATACATGATGGATGTAGGTTCCCATCAATACCCCATCATCCGTAGCCACACCGAACAAGGCGATGAAACCGACCCAGACTGCCACGCTCAGATTGATCGTGTGCATCTGGAAAAGATCCCGCATATTCTCTCCGGCGATGGAGAAGTTCATGAACCAATCCTGTCCGTAAAGCCATAGCAAGATAAAACCTCCGGCGAAGGCCACGAACACCCCGGAGAAATGGATCAGTGAGGCAGTGACCGTCTTGAATTGAAAGTATAGAACCAGCAGGACGATCAACAAGGCGAGGGGAACGACGATCATCAGCCGGCTGGTGGCACGCTCCTGCTGCTCGTAATTGCCGGCGAACTTATAGGATACGCCGGGATCAAGGTTCAACTCGCCCTCCTTTATCTGTTGCTCAAGGATGCGGGAAGCCTCTTTCACGACATCCACTTCCGCCTTCCCCGCCAGTTTGTCGAAGATGACGTAGCCTACCAAGAAAGTGTTCTCGCTTTGGATCATCTGCGCTCCACGGGTATAGTTGATATCGGCTAGCTCTTTAAGCGGGACTTGCGCCCCAGTGGCGGTCGGTACGAGGATCATACCTAGCGCCTCCGGATTATCTCGAAGCTCACGAGCGTAGCGTAGGCGCACCGGGAAACGTTCCCTGCCTTCCACGGTGCGGGTCAGTACCATGCCACCGACAGCGGCACTTAATATCTCTTGCAAGTCCTCCACGTTTACGCCGTAACGGGCCATATTCTCACGGTTCAGTTCGATCTCCAGATAAGGGGCGCCTACCGCACGGTCGTAAAATACGGAAGAGGGGATAACGGAGGGTACCTCTTTCAATGCCTTCTCGATCGCCTTTCCGGCTTTCTCGATCGTCTCCAGATCCGGGCCATACACCTTGATACCCATCGGGGCACGCATACCGGTGGATAACATGACGAGACGGGCCTCGATAGGCTGCAGCTTCGGGGCGGAAGTCAATCCCGGAAGATGGGTGACGTTCACGATCTGTTGCCAGATATCGTTCGTGTTCTTGATCTCCGGTCGCCATTGGCGGAAGTAATCGCCTTTAGCGTCTGGGATCAGGCTGTCTGAGGGAATCAGCCGGAAACCGTCTTTGGGGTTATATACGCCTCCATCTTTTAGGAGATACTCCCCTTGCCGGTTTACCTTGAAACGTTCCCTTTTCCCGTCCTCATTCAGGATATATTCCGGACGGTAGTTGATCGTATTCTCGAACATCTGTACCGGCGCTGGATCGAGGGCGGAGTTTACACGGCCCCATTTACCGATGGCGGTCTCCACCTCGGGGATAGAGGCCAGCCGTTTGTCGAGCGCCTCTATATAATCAAGGTTTTGCTCGATACCGGAATGCGGCATGCTAGTCGGCATCAGTAGGAAAGAACCTTCGTTCAGGCTAGGCATAAACTCCTGTCCGATGCCTCTCCATATCCAGAAACCGAATACGATGGTAGCTCCCGGAATCAACATGAATTTCCAGCGGTTATCCAAGCACCAGCGCAATATCCTCTCATAATAAATAACGAGCAGCCACAGGATGCTTAGGATGATGGCTACGCAACCCGCCACGAACAATATATTGGCGAGCATCCCTTTTTGCGGCCCCATCGGCAACCATTCCTCGGATAGGTAATAGATCGTGACAAAGAGGGTGATACCGATATTGATATAAGTGCTCATTTGAGGCTTCTTCCAATAACCGGACAATAGATTATTCACCCCGACTGCCGTTAGCCCGATAGCCGGAATACTTCCATAAATAATAAGTAAGGCGATTCCGGCCACGATCAACAGGTAATTCAGTATTTTCCGTATCAGCCTTGAATGGATCTTTATCGAGAACAACCAATACGATAGGGAAGGAAGCAAGATTAATCCCAGCACGAAGGCGGAAGCCAAAGCATACGTCTTGGTATAGGCCAAAGGCGAGAACATCTTCCCTTCCTGCGCCTCCATGGTGAAGACGGGGAGGAAGCTGACGATCGTCGTGATCATCGCTGTGCTGATTGCCCCGGACACCTCGCTTACCGCCTTATAAATAAGGTTGACAAACGCCTTTCCCCCCTGTATATGCCTGTTCTCGGGCATCTCCCGGTAACGGATGATACTTTCCACGAAGACGACCCCTACATCCACCATCACGCCAATGGCGATCGCTATACCCGATAAAGCCACGATATTAGCCGCTACCCCCGTATAACGCATGATGATGAACGTGGCGAGCACCGCTATCGGTAGCATGCTGGCGATAACGATAGAGGCCCTCAGATTGAGCACCAGCACGATGATAACGATCACGCAGATCAATATTTCGTGGGAGAGGGCGGTCTCCAACGTCCCGATCGTCTCCTTGATAAGCCCCGTACGGTCGTAGAACGGCACGACGGTTACCTTGGAGACCGTCCCGTCCGCCAGTACCTTCTGGGGCAATCCCGGTTCCATCTCCTTGATCTTCGCCTTTACGTTATTGATAACCTCCAAGGGGTTGGAGCCATAGCGGGCTACTACCACTCCGCCCACGGCCTCCACACCCTCCTTGTCCAGCCCTCCCCGTCGGGTTCCGGGACCGATATTCACGAACGCCACGTCCGATATACGAACCGGTACGCCTTCCCGAACGGTGATGACGGCATTCTCTATATCTTTTACATTCTTGATATACCCCAAGCCCCGGATCAGGTACTCCACCTTGTTGATCTCCATCGTCTCGGCGCCGATATCGAGGTTGTTCTTCTTGATGGCGCTCATGATATCCATCACGGAGACGTTGAAGGCGTACATGGCATCCGGGTTCAACTCGATCTGGTACTCCTTCACGAAACCGCCCGCCGAGGCAACCTCGGATACCCCCTCGGCGGAGGATAAGGTGTACTTGACGTAGAAATCCTGTATCGTACGCAACTCCTCGGCGTTCCAGCCTCCGGTAGGTTTACCGGTCTTGGGGTCCCGTCCTTCCAGCGTATACCAATAGATCTGCCCGAGGGCGGTAGCGTCCGGTCCCAAGGTAGGCTGTACGCCTTCCGGCAAGGTTCCCGGAGGCAGGGAGTTCAGCTTCTCCAATATACGGGAACGGCTCCAGTAGAACTCTATATCGTCATCGAAGATAATGTATATGAAGGACATCCCGAACATGGAGGAACTACGGATCGTCTTCACTCCCGGGATACCTAAAAGAGAGGTGGTCAGCGGATAAGTGATCTGGTCCTGTATATCCTTCGGCGAGCGGCCCATCCATTCTGTGGCCACGATCTGCTGGTTATCGCCGATGTCGGGGATGGCATCTACCGGAATCGGATTCCGGGGAATGATCCCCCCGTGCCAATTGAAGGGGGACGTGGAGATGCCCCATACGATAATCAGCACTAGTAAAAGTAAGGTTACCACCCTGTTCTCAAGGAAGTAACGAATGATTCTATTTAACATTTGAATGAGCTTTTATGATTTGAAAACATATGAGAACGCTTATTTGTTCGTCTTTGAAGACAAGCGATCACATGAGTACTCGTGATGCTTTACGCCAGTACTCGCAAGGGATTACTCCAGTATTTGCAATGGATTACTCCAGTACTTGCGGTGGATTACTCCAGTACTCGCAATAGATTACGCCGGTACTCGTGCGTAAACAGACGTAAATCGCCTTTTAAAAAGGAAGCCTATACGCTAAATCAAAAAAGTACAATGATGGACGAATAACGGGATAGCGCTATTCTCCTTGGGTGGATTAATAAAGGGATTGGAACGTGTTGTCTCGTCTCGCCCGGCGATCTTATAGGAGTCGAGTAGATCGAACAACAAAACTACAGCGACAGGAGCGGACAATTGCACGAGCGTATTCGCCACATCCTGATCGACGGATAACTTAACATATTCCGTCTCGGTAGAGCAGCACTTATGGGACGTGCCCGCCTCACCACAACTGGGGCAAGTGTCAAGATACTGCAAGCTCACCTCCGCCAACTTACCCATACAATAATGGTAATTCAGCGCAAACCCGGAGGAAACCCCGAGGTAAAGAACAGCGAGTATGAACAATAAAAATCTTCTCATCCCAAGTAATATATTCCGCAAATATATGAATATTTTTTGAACGGGCAATAGGGTGGAAAAAGTGCTCGTAGGGTTGTTAAAATCAGAACCTTTTCTTTATAGCCTTGTTCAAGGTAGGTAATTAATCTAAACAAAACACATTTATGAGACTATTTGTACAAGGAGCAGTATTACTGCTAGGTATGGGATTCTTATCGGCTCCCGCTAAGGCTCAAAAGGTGGTCATCGAGGATGATGCGCCAAATTCGATAGTCCTTGTCAGCCAAGACAAGGCAGGTGATGAAATCGTGAGGATAATGAATGAGACGCAGAGCCCTCGTTTCCACGACCCGAAAGCCCCCCGCTTCGTATTGACCGATCGTAAGGGACGTTTCGCCTTGGGTATCGGCGGTTACGTGAAGGCTACGGCGGAGTATGATTTCGGCGGGATCTCGGATGATGTCGATTTCTATCCGTCCATGATCCCGAATGGTGGGCAGAACTACGTCCGTAACCAGTTCCAGATGGACGCTACTACCAGTACGATATTCTTGAAATTAGTGGGTCGTACCAAACACCTCGGGGATTTCGTCGTGTATACGGCGGGTAACTTCCGGGGAGGCAGCAAGGTCTTCGAGCTCCAGAACGCCTATGTGTCTTTCCTTGGTTTCACGATGGGTTACGATTATAGTACCTTCATGGATCTGGCCGCCCTTCCGCCCTCGATCGATTATGCGGGGCCTGCCGGACAGGTTTTCAGCCGTGCCACCCTGTTACGCTATGAGCGTGCTTTCGGTAAGGGATGGAAAGCGGGTGTAGGTATCGAGATGCCTGTGGTGGATGGCATCACGAACCAAAGCGTGAATATCAGTAACCAACGTATGCCGAACTTCCCTGCCTATATCCAATACGCTTGGAATAAGAGCAGCCATATCCGTGTAGCTGGTATCGTACGTAATATGACGTACGAGAACTTGGTGGCGCAACGGGCCGAGTCTAAGGCCGGATGGGGCGTGTTTGCCGCCTCTACGTTCAATGTGACGAGCAAGCTGAACTTCTACGGTCAGGCTACTTACGGCCGGGGTATCAGCCAGTTCTTGAATGATATCAGTAATCTGGACGTGGATCTGGTTCCGGACCCCGAGGCCAAAGGCAAGATGCAAGTGCTTCCGATGATGGGTTGGTACGCTGGCTTGCAGTATAATATCACGCCGAAGGTATTCGTCTCCAGCACCTATAGCCAGACTCGTTTATACAGCGAGAATGATTACCCGGTTACCCCGTCGGATCAATACCGCTACGGTCAATACTTGGTAGCCAACATTTTCTGGAACGTGAACGCCAATCTGCAAGTCGGCGCCGAGTACTTGAGAGGCTGGCGTACCGATTTCAACGATATGACCCGCCACGCCAACCGACTTAATGTTTCCGCTCAATATAACTTCTGATAATGTAGCGTTTTGTTGATGTGCCACACCGGGGGATTCTTGGTGTGGCATTTCTTTTCGAGGCGATTGGCAGGTCTGCGATTAATAGATGTTCGCCATGCTAATCAGCGGCTCATACAGCTTCTCGATATCCTGCGAATCGATCTCGATCTCTACTTGATCACCGGGGATAAGAGTCTGTCCGGCGGGAGCCAAGTCCTTGCGATCCCGGTGAATAGTCTTGATGATACAACGTTGGGGGAGGGTGAGGTGATCTACCTCCTTCCCGTCGAAATAGGCACCTGTCATGATCTCTACGAACAGGCTGGAACGCCCTTCGGTACGGAAGGCTGGAGTCGAGATCATCTCGTCGTAGAGAACCACGTTAAAAGGTTTTATCTGTAGCATTTCCGTGAAGTAATACGTAAGCCCGCCGACAATGATAGAGGGGTAGAATACATCCAGATGCCCGGTTATCTCCGTAATCAAGACGATACCCGTCAGTGGTGTCCGGACTACCGCCACCAAGAAACCTACCATGCTGATTAACATGATATAGCTGATGCTCTCCGTTTCAATGAAACCATACTTCACCAATAATAAGGCGATGATCTGCCCGAACAATCCCCCGGTAACTAGTGTAGGGATGAAATTCCCTCCCGGCAGTCCGGATGAGAAAGAGAGAGACGTGAATATCAAGTGGATGAGCATCATCGCCGCTATCCATAAAACGGGGTGATATCCATGCATCGCTTGCATGATAAGGAATTGCTCGCCTCCTCCTGTCAAGTCGATCTCCGTCAATGAGATCGTATACGCTATGATAAGCAGGTACAACATCTTCATATAAGGAGGATGCTTCAGTCTGGTAAAGAAATCCTTGCACCAAAGGGTAAACATCGAGTAAATTTTCCCGAAGACGGAAATAACCACGGCCAGAAATAAGAACAACTTCAGTTGATCTATAAAAGTAGCCTGCGGGGCAATAGCGCTAATCTGCGAGTAGGGGTTGAAGGGGAAAATCAAGCTCGCTACGCCTCCCGCCACGACCCCTGCCAGCAAGGTGGTAATGGCGGTCTTGGGAGCGTCGAACCGTTCGATGGACTCGATCACCAAAAGTGAGGAAGCGAGGGGAGCGGCGAAAGCGGCGGCCAATCCGGCACCTGCGCCGGCGGCCAAAAGTTGCTTGCGCTCTCCAGCCAATACGTGTCCCCATTTGGAAATGATATTCCCCACGTAAGATCCGATCTGTACGCACGGCCCCTCACGACCAAGGGACAGGCCAGCGCTGATCGCAAATATCCCTCCCGTGAACTTGGCGATTAATTGTGTCAATGGGTTCTTATAAGTGATCCTGCCATTGATAACCGCCCGTGTCTGGGGAATGCCCCCACCGGTAATCAGCGGCATCTTCTTGACCATCCAATTCACGCAAAGCAATATACCCCATAGCGTGAAGAAGAACAAGACATGGAAATACCAAGGGTAATGACCGTCGAAAAAAAGTTTCCGGCTATTGAATAACTGCTGGAGCAGATAGTGATAAGGTACCGCTACCAACCCGGTCAGCAATCCCACGAAAATGCTTACAAAATAAAGTCTGGCGTCAATAAGTTTCAATTTCCAGATCCGCCAGCGCCTCAATTTTGTTATATCTAAGAGATCATTATCCATCGGACTCACCTTGTTTTCGTTTCCTGTTACAACAACCAAGGTAAATAAGAGGTTTAAAATCTCATTCCATTGAACCTTTTTTAAAAAGCCTTGTTATTAAGATATAGTGTTTTTCATGGTATTAGAATTAAGTTAGATTAGGTTATCCGTCTTGTTCGTGAGAATAGGGCGGTTTTCCTGTTTATAGGGGTTTGTACTTTGAGGCGGTTAGGATTTCTTGGGCGTCGTTGTTTTGCATCAACGCCTCCGGGGTAGATCCCGTCTCCTTCATGTACTGGTTGATGATCTGCCAGCCTATCCAAGTCCCGATATTCCCGGGAGCGTCGTTCTCGGGGAAAATGGCCGGGGTATCCTCGAAATACTGGGAAGTTGTCAGTTTATCCGGGGTATAAAGATGCTTGCGCTCGATGATTGCTTTCCAGATTGTTCCTTCGTTGTCCTTGCACCAGTTGTAGGCCTGTTCGGTGTATCCCATTAGCTCGGCGGCATCGGGAACGCCTAGGGCTTGCGAGAGCAGGTATTTGATTTTTCCCTCGTAAATCATCCGGTCCAGCAATACGTTCTCTTTTCCCGCGAAAGGATATTCGGACATGAGCCACCCCGCCAGATAATCCGGGACCACGAGTCCACGTTGCATTTTCAATTTCTGGGAGTCATAGAAGAAATCTTGATACAAGGGATAGTCCTTTCCCATATACTTATCGATGGAAAGGGAAAGCAGGCTATCGCCTACCAATACGTTCTGGTTGAAACCGGATACATGCATATAGATAGCAGGGATCTGCATCGAGGGGAAATTCTCCTTTAGATAGGCGAATCCGTATCCCAAGGATTTCTCGATATCCTCCACGGAAGCATATTGGGTGATAGCGTCACGATACAAGCCTTTCAAGGTAGGCTCCGAGTAATAATTCCGCATTTTCTCGAAGAAGCCGGGAGTCTCGATGGTTTGCAGGTTTAATATGCCTTTCCCGATGATATCCAGCATTTCCGGGTATTGTTTGATTAGTTCGGGTTGCAAGGTGGTATCTTCCGTATCGATCAGCCGGAATAAATCCTTGTCAAAACGATTGATATGCAGGGGTTCGACGGTAGCGTAGTTGATCGTATTTGTGTTTTGCCCGTTGCAGCTCAATAGCGTAGCGGACAAAATACAGGCCATGATGAGTTTTGTAACCATATCTCTTCGTATAATAATGTAATATGATAAGAAACGGATCGCATGGGGTAATATTGTGTGACTGGCATCTTATTACTACCTTTGCCTCCCTTTTATTTAAGATTCATCATGCGATATACGAACAAACAAATTCTAAAGATCACGTATCCGGTATTAATCAGCTTGCTCATGGAGCATATGATCGGATTGACGGATACCGCTTATCTGGGACGTGTCGGCGAGGTCGAGCTAGGTGCCTCCGCCTTGGCAGGAGTCTATTATCTCGTGATTTATATGCTGGGCTTTGGTTTCAGTGTAGGCGCTCAGGTGATGATGGCACGTCGTAACGGTGAGGGGGAGTATAAACGGATCGGCGAGGTTTTCACGCAAGGCGGGCTATTCCTTTTTTTGCTGGCGGCGGTGTTGTTTACGGCCTCTAATCTGCTTACGCCCCATCTGCTCCACCGGATGATCGGTTCGGAAGAGGTGTATCGAGCGACGATGAGCTATCTGGACTGGCGGGTGTACGGGTTCTTCTTCTCTTTTATAGCGGTGATGTTCCGTGCGTTTTACGTGAGTACGACGAATACGAAGATCTTGACGGCCAATTCGGTGGTGATGGTGCTTACCAACGTGGTCTTGAACTATATCTTGATATTCGGTAAGTTCGGGTTCCCCGCTTTGGGGATAGCGGGTGCCGCTATCGCTTCCTCGATCTCGGAAGCTGTTTCCGTATTGTTCTTCGTGATTTATACTTGGAAGAAGATAGATTATAAAAAATATGGTCTGTTCCGTTTTACGAGAGTGGATTTTAGGATGCTGGGACAAATACTGAGTGTCTCTATCTGGGTGATGATCCAGCATGGGATCGCTTTTGGGGGATGGTTTATCTTCTTTATCGCTATGGAGCATCTGGGTGAGCGGCCGTTGGCGATTACGAATGTGGTACGTAGCATCTCCTCGTTCCTGTTTATGTTCGTGAATGCTTTCGCCTCCACGAACAGCTCGCTGGTAAGTAACTTGATCGGTGCCGGGGAGTCGGACCGGGTGCTTCCGCTTTGCCGGAGGATGATCGAGCTATGCTATACGTTCGTGCTACCGATCGGTATCTTGATCGCGATGTTCCCGTCTACCGTATTGCGTATTTATACGGATAACCCGGATTTGATCGCTAGTTCGATCCCCTCGCTGTGGGTGATGCTGTCGTCTTATCTTTTCGCCGTTCCCGGTTTTATTTATTTCTTTAGCGTATCGGGAACAGGCAATACCCGACGTGCGCTGGAAATCGATATGGCTAGCATATTCGTGTACGTATTATATATATTGTATGTCGCTGTATGGTTGCGTGCGGACGTGGCGGTTTGCTGGACTACGGAGTATGTATATAATATCATGATCCTTTCTTCTTTCTTCTATCTGTGGAAAGGAAATTGGCGTAACAAGAAAATCTGAAGACTTATCTTTTGATTAGTACGGTAATTCGTAAGGATAAATCAAAAAAGACCATCTTGGCATTCACGTTCTGTGTGATATGGCGTTCCGCTTTCGCCAATTCTTCCATCAAATCGATCACATTTCGTTCGTTCACGAAAGGTGAGAACTTAACAGAGAAGCTTGCCTCGTCTAGATTCATATAATTAAGTTCGGGTGATTGGAACCGGTACATGAAGTTCTCCCGGATCAAATGCTGGCAATAGGAGAGGAAGTTCTTCTGTCGCTCCCGTCCGATCCCTGCCATGACGTCTGCCATCGCTTTCATGCCTTTTACGTTTCGTGCCCATGAGTTTCGCATCATGGCCTTGAATTGCTCCAGAAAGAATTTATTTTCCTCGCCCAAGCTAATCGCCTCCATCGCCTTGATAAAACTTCCGGAGGAGAGGTGAGCGACGTGTTTAGCGTCGTCGGGCGAAAGCCCGAAACGGGATACCATGGCATTCATGATCGCATCGGTCTCAATGGGACGGATGTGGATGCGTTGCGCACGGGATTGGATGGTCCCGAGGATAAGATCCGGAGTCTCGGATACCATAAGGATAACCGTTCTCATAGGAGGCTCCTCTATGATTTTCAGAAGCTTATTGGCACAAGTAGGATGCAGTTTCTCCGGCAACCAAACCATCAAGATACGATATTCCGCCTCATAAATCTTTAGGCTCAGTTTATGGATAATCTCATCGCTTTCCTTGGAATAGATGATGGCTTGTGAGTTTCCGGCCTCGATATAATCCAGCCATTCATCCATATTGAAATAGGGATGTTCTTTGAGGAACCCACGCCATTCACTGAGATAATCATCGCAGACCTCTTTCTTTTTCTCTTTCTTGGCTACGATCGGGAATACAAAATGTAAATCGGGATGTGCCAATTCGTCATATTTGAGGCATGACGGGCAACGTCCGCAAGCGTCCGTGTCCGTCCGGTTCGTACAATTCAGATAACGGGCGTAAGCCAAAGCCAGCGGAAACGCCCCGGCTCCCCCTTGCTCTGTGAATAACTGTGCATGGGGTACGATCCCCGTCCGAGCCGATTGTCTCAACCGTTCCTTCACTTCCTCTTGCCCGATGATATCTTTAAAATACATGAGATATTTCCTTTTCTATAGAATAATGAACGAAGTTACGGAAAAGTATTCAGATATCAAAAAGCGCGAGGTTTTGTAAATATCAATTGACATATGTAGAGTAAAACTAAGAACGGATACAATACCAAGTCAAGTCCAATAAAGAATATGTATTTCATTACCTTAGAATTTTAAAAATAACCATACTTAGTACATGATTGTTCAATCGTGTACTTCTATTAGACAACTCAGCGTACAAAAACCCCTATTGTATTTCAATAAATTTCTTTCGCTATTTTGTAAACGCTATCCGAGGCCATCATTGTGTAGAAATGTAAGCTCGGTACACCATGAACGATCAGATCCTTGCACTGCTGTATACACCATTCCACACCCACCTCTTTCGCTTCCGCATCATCTTTACATTTACGTAATTCTGTTGCGAAAGGCTCCGGGATATCTGCACGGAATATCTTCGGAAGAACCGTTAATTGGTTCTTGAAAACGATCGGTTTGATACCGGGGATGATGGGAACCGTGATGCCTTCCGCACGGCAACGATCCACGAACGCATAATATTTTTCATTATCGAAGAACATTTGGGTTACCAGATATTCAGCGCCATTTTTTACTTTCTTCTTTAAGTAATAGATATCAGATTCCATATTGGGCGCTTCCTCGTGCTTCTCCGGATAGCAAGCCATGCCGTACGAGAAGGGAGTCTCTATACCGTCTATCTTGGAACCGTCTAATGCGATACCTTCGTTGAAATGATTTACCTGCTGCTGTAAATCAGTCGCATGATCGTGGTATAACTCCGGGTTTTGCTGGGAGGCCTCTAAGGTCTTTATATCTCCCCTTAATATTAAGAGGTTGTTTACGCCAAGGAAGTTCAAATCGATCAAAGCGTATTCCGTCTCGTCTTTCGTAAAGCCTTTACATATAATATGGGGTACGGCAGGAATACCGTATTTATTCTGGATAGCCGAAGCGATCGCTACGGAGCCCGGACGTTTACGGATGTTTACTTTCTGGAAACTTCCGTCTGGTAAGGTTTTATAGACGAACTCGCTATGGTGGGAGGTGATATTTATGTATTTAGGGTCGAATTCCTTCAACTTGTCAATTACATTATACACCTTCTGGATACTGTTACCTTTCAGCGGCGGTAATATCTCGAAAGAAAAAGCGGTACTCTTACTATCCCTTATCAGATCAATGACTTTCATATTTTAATTATTTTTGACGCGAATGTAGCAAAAATCTTGGTAACATAGATTTTAATCCGCTATTTGTATATATCCATGCCACGGCTCTTTCATTTACCCATCCGTTTCGGCAGGCCGGAATGCATGAATCTCAAGTGAAATTCCGCACAATAAGTTTACGAGAGAAAATTGTGTATAAGAATCTGATAATCAGTAATTAAAAAACAGGATAATCTTTCTGCGAAAACACGTACATGTTTTTGGAAAAAGTCGTACGTGTTTTCCGGAAAGGTCGTACGTGTTTTCCGGAATCCTTCCACCGAAAACAAAAGCGCATGTTAAAATTTACAAGAAACCCCACTTTAACGAAATGTTAAATGAAAAAGCCGTAGCCTTCCGTTTGCTTTTTTTAGTTTATAGGCCGAACTATATATAAATTAGCGTATATTTGCGGTACACAAAATCTCCCATAGCGACGGCTATGGGCGTTTTTGCTTTTGAGCGATATTATTAACAGTGTAATTTGTTAATTTTAAACTAATTACAGCAAATTGTATAGATATGGAAAATTTAAATTGGTCTGAGCTGGGATTTGGTTATATCAAGACAGACTACAATGTAAGATGCTACTATCGTGACGGCAAATGGGGTGAGTTGGAAGTTTCTTCATCCGAGATTATCAATATTCACATGGCCGCTACTTGCTTGCATTACGGACAAGAGTCTTTCGAGGGTTTGAAGGCCTTCCGTGGAAAAGACGGTAAGATCCGTGTATTCCGTATGGATGAGAACGCTAAACGTATGCAATCTTCCAGCCGGGGTATCAAGATGGCTGAGTTGCCTGTAGAGATGTTCGAGGAAGCTGTACGTAAGGTCGTGAAATTGAACGAGCGTTTTGTTCCTCCTTATGAGAGTGGTGCCGCTTTATATATTCGTCCGCTGATGATCGGCTTGGGCGCTCAGGTGGGTGTGAAGCCGGCTCCCGAATATATGTTTATGATATTTGTCACTCCGGTAGGTCCGTATTTCAAGGGTGGATTCCAGCCCTCGAAGGTGTGCGTGCTCCGTGAGTACGACCGTGCGGCTCCTAACGGGACAGGTACAATCAAGGTCGGTGGTAACTATGCCGCTAGCTTGGTAGCCGGCGAGATCGCTCATTCCAAGGGATACGCCGCCGTATTGTATCTGGATCCGAAAGAAAAGAAATATCTGGATGAGTGCGGTCCGGCTAACTTCTTCGGAATCCGTGGCAATAGCTATATCACTCCGCAATCCCACTCGATCTTGCCCTCGATCACGAACAAGAGCTTGCAGCAATTGGCCGAGGATATGGGCTTGACGGTAGAGCGTCGTCCGGTTCCTTTCGAGGAGATCGCTACGTTCGACGAGGCTGCCGAGTGTGGTACCGCCGCGGTTATCGCCCCGATCTCACAAATCGACGATTTGGATGAGAACAAATCTTTTGTTATCGCCAAAGACGGTAAGCCGGGTCCTGTTTGCGAGAAACTATATCATAAGCTACGTGCCATCCAGTATGGCGACGAGCCGGATACTTACGGATGGATCTCGATCATTGAATAATATCTTTTGTTTCGTAAGGACTGGAGTGCGCTCCGTCTTTACGAGACAGAATACGTTGATAGGCAATTGTTAGTTTGAACTTTACTTTTTGCAATAAAATTGCAATCTCCGCATTGCAAATGAGAAAAGATGTTTATCTTTGCATCGGTAATTCCAAATTTTCAATTACCAATTATGTAGGTGGAAGCATTCTTTAAAACACATAAATATCTGGTAGAGCATCTGTATTCTCCGGTACGAAGGGGATTGATGGATGAGATCAATTGGGAGGATCGGTTGATCGGTGTTAAAGGTTCGCGAGGAGTCGGAAAGACCACTTTCTTGTTAGACTATGCCCGTGAATATTTTGGTGCCGATAATAAGGAATGCTTATACATTAATTTAAATCATTTCTATTTTACGGAGCGTACACTCGTTGATTTCGCCGCTGAGTTTCGGGCTAAAGGCGGAAAGGTGTTGTTGATAGACCAAGTATTTAAGTATTCCAACTGGTCGAGAGAGTTGCGGTATTGCTATGATAATTTCGAGGACTTGAAGATCGTTTTCTCCGGTTCGTCGGTGATGCGTCTGAAAGAGGAGAATCCGGACCTGTCCGGCAAGGTGGTATCGTATAACCTCAGGGGGTTCTCGTTCCGTGAGTTCTTGAACTTGATGTCGGGGAACCAGTTTCCTGCGTACACGTTCGATGAGGTATTAGAGAATCATCAGGAAATCGCCAAACGTATTTGCTCGGTCGTAAGGCCGATGGCTTATTTCCAAGATTATCTACATCATGGTTTTTATCCGTTCTTCTTGGAAAAGCGCAACTTCTCCGAGAACCTGCTGAAGACCATGAACATGATGCTAGAGGTGGACGTGTTATACATAAAACAAATCGAACAAAGCTACCTGCCAAAGCTACGCAAACTACTCTACTTATTGGCTACGAGCGCTCCTTGTACCCCAAACGTGAGTCAGTTGAGCAAGGATATCGAGACATCCCGGGCCACCGTGATGAACTATATCAAGTATTTGACAGATGCCCGTTTGATGAATATGCTGTATCCGGTGGGCGAATCCTTTCCGAAGAAACCCTCCAAGGTATATATGTATAACTCGAACCTGATGTACCCCATCCGTCCGATGGAGGTAAATGCCGGGGCGGTGCGTGAGTCGTTCTTTTATAACCAACTATTGAAAGACAATAAGCTGAATGAAGGAATCAAGAACGCCCACTTTCTGGTGAATACGATGTATAATTTCCGGATCGAGGAAAACATGAAAGTGAAGAACAATCCGGATATGTACTATGCTGTCGATAAGACCGAGATCGGGGAGGGGAACATGATCCCGCTTTGGTTGTTCGGTTTTCTATATTAAGTAAGAATCTTTTTTAATACTAATAGTTTTATAGGTCTATGACAAAACAGAAGAAATTTTTAACCTGTGATGGTAATCAGGCCGCTGCTCATATCTCGTATATGTTCAGCGAGGTAGCCGCGATTTACCCCATCACTCCGTCGTCTACAATGGCTGAATATGTAGATGAATGGGCTGCAGCCGGACGTAAGAATATTTTCGGCGAGACTGTAATGGTACAGGAAATGCAATCAGAGGGTGGTGCCGCAGGTGCTGTTCACGGTTCATTGCAAGCTGGTGCCTTGACAACAACCTACACTGCTTCTCAAGGTTTGTTGCTTATGATCCCTAATATGTACAAGATCGCCGGTGAATTGCTTCCTTGCGTTTTCCACGTATCCGCTCGTACATTGGCTTCTCATGCGTTGTGTATCTTCGGTGACCATCAAGACGTGATGTCTGCCCGTCAGACAGGTTTCGCCATGTTGGCCGAGGGTTCCGTACAGGAGGTTATGGACTTGGCCGGTGTCGCTCACTTGGCTACGATCAAGTCTCGTGTGCCGTTCGTGAACTTCTTCGACGGTTTCCGTACCTCTCACGAGATCCAGAAGATCGAGGCTTTGGAGAATGAGGACTTGGCTCCGCTTATCGACCAGAAGGCCTTGGCTGAGTTCCGTGCCCGTGCCTTGAACCCGGAGAGACCGGTCGCTCGCGGTATGGCCGAGAACCCGGATCATTTCTTCCAACACAGAGAATCTTCCAACACGTACTACGAGGCAGTTCCCGCTATCGTAGAAGAATATATGAACGAGGTTTCCAAGATCACAGGCCGTAAATACGGTTTGTTCGATTATTACGGAGCTGAGGACGCTGAGCGTGTGATCATCGCCATGGGTTCTGTTACGGAGGCCGCTCGTGAGGCTATCGATCACTTGATCGCTAAGGGCGAGAAGGTAGGTTTGGTATCCGTTCACTTGTATCGTCCGTTCTCCGCTAAGCATTTCTTGGCTGCCGTGCCTAAGACCGCTAAGCGTATCGCCGTATTGGATCGCACGAAAGAGCCGGGTGCTAACGGTGAGCCGTTGTATCTGGACGTAAAAGACTGCTTCTATGGTCAGGAGGATGCTCCGGTTATCGTAGGTGGCCGTTATGGTCTGGGTTCTAAGGATACGACTCCGGCTCAGATCCTGTCCGTATTCGAGAACTTGGCGTTGCCGATGCCGAAGAACCAGTTCACGATCGGTATCGTGGATGACGTTACTTTCACTTCTCTGCCTCAGAAGGAAGAGATCGCCTTGGGCGGTGAGGGTATGTTCGAGGCTAAGTTCTACGGTTTGGGTGCCGACGGTACGGTAGGCGCTAACAAGAACTCGGTGAAGATTATCGGTGATAACACGGATAAATACTGTCAGGCTTATTTCTCTTACGACTCTAAGAAATCCGGTGGTTTCACTTGTTCTCACTTACGTTTCGGTGATCATCCGATCCGTTCTACTTATTTGGTGAATACCCCGAACTTCGTGGCTTGCCACGTTCAGGCTTATTTGCGCATGTACGACGTGACTCGTGGTTTGCGTGAGAACGGTACCTTCTTGTTGAATACCGTTTGGGGCGCCGAGGAGTTGGCTAAGCACTTGCCTAATAAGGTAAAACGTTACTTCGCTCAGAAGAATATCACTGTATATTATATCAACGCTACACAGATCGCCTTGGAGATCGGTTTAGGTAACCGTACCAATACGATCCTCCAGTCCGCTTTCTTCCGTATCACGGGTGTTATCCCTGTAGACTTGGCTATCGAGCAGATGAAGAAATTCATCGTTAAGTCTTACGGTAAGAAGGGCGAGGACGTGGTTAACAAGAACTACGCGGCTGTAGACCGTGGTGGCGAGTACAACCAATTGACGGTTGATCCCGCTTGGGCTAACCTTCCGGATGATGAGGCTGTCGTAAACAACGATCCCGCTTTCATCAACGAGGTAGTTCGTCCGATCAACGCTCAGGATGGCGACTTATTGAAGGTTTCCGCATTCAAGGGCATCGAGGATGGTACTTGGGCGCAAGGAACCGCTAAATACGAGAAACGTGGCGTGGCCGCTTTCGTTCCGGTTTGGAATGAGGCGAACTGTATCCAGTGTAACCAATGCGCTTACGTTTGTCCTCACGCTTCTATCCGTCCGTTCGTATTGAACGACGAGGAGCAGAAGGGCGCTAGCTTCGCTATGTTGGACGTGAAGGCTCCGGCCGCTATGAAGGGTATGAAGTTCCGTATGCAGGTAGACGTTCTCGACTGTCTGGGTTGCGGTAACTGCGCCGATATCTGTCCGGGATTCAAGGGCAACAAGGCATTGTCTATGGTTCCGCTGGAAGGCCAGTTGGCTGAGGCCGATAACTGGAACTACTGCGTAGCTAACGTTTCTTCTAAGCAAAACTTGGTAGACGTGAAGTCTAACGTGAAGAACTCACAGTTCGCTACTCCGTTGTTTGAATTCTCAGGCGCTTGCTCCGGTTGTGGCGAGACTCCGTACGTGAAGTTGATCACCCAGTTGTTCGGCGACCGCGAGATGGTGGCTAACGCTACCGGATGTTCTTCTATCTACTCCGGTTCTGTTCCTTCCACTCCTTATACAACGAACGAGAAGGGTCAAGGTCCTGCTTGGGCAAACTCTTTGTTCGAGGACTTCTGCGAGTTCGGCTTGGGTATGGAATTGGCGAACGAGAAGATGCGTAAACGTTTGGAAGGCTTGTTGCAACAGATCACGGTGGGCGAGCATGCTCCGGCTGAGGCCAAGGAAATAGCCGCCGCTTGGATCGCTAACCAGAACGACGCCGAGAAGACGAAGGAATTGGCTCCGCAAATCATGGCATTCGTTGAGCAAGGCATCAAGGAGGGTTGTCCGGTTTGCGCTCAGATCAAGGAATTGTCTCACTTCTTGGTAAAACGTTCTCAATGGATTATCGGTGGTGACGGTGCTTCTTACGATATCGGTTACGGTGGTTTGGATCACGTGATCGCTTCCGGCAAGAACGTAAATATCATGGTATTGGATACCGAGGTTTACTCTAACACGGGTGGTCAGTCCTCGAAGGCTACTCCGGTGGGCGCTATCGCTAAGTTCGCCGCTTCCGGTAAGAGGGTACGTAAGAAAGACCTTGGCTTGATGGCTACTACTTATGGTTACGTATATGTGGCTCAGATCGCTATGGGCGCCGACCAAGCCCAGACATTGAAGGCGATCCGCGAGGCCGAGGCTTACGACGGTCCTTCATTGATCATCGCTTACGCTCCTTGTATCAACCACGGTTTGAAGAAGGGTATGGGTAAGGCTCAAGCTGAGGAGAAAGAAGCCGTAGCATGCGGTTACTGGCACTTGTGGCGTTACAACCCGGCTTTGGAGGCAGAGGGCAAGAATCCGTTCACCTTGGATAGCAAGGAGCCGGATTGGAGCAAGTTCCAAGACTTCTTGAAGGGTGAGGTTCGTTTCGCTTCCGTAGCTAAACAATATCCGGCTGAGGCCGCTGAGTTGTTTGCCGCCGCCGAGGAGAACGCTAAATGGCGTCTGCGTAGCTACAAACGTATGGCTGCCGAGAATTGGGATGTAGAGGCTTAATATAACAGGTCTTTTATTATAGAATGAGGGCGGTGTCTCCGGAAACGGAAGGCACCGCTTTTTTTATGGGGTGGATGGGGGAAGCTGCACATAAGGCAATACGGACCTGTACTACCGTATGTGCCGGCCTGTACTTCCTTATGTGTCAGCCCGCGCTACCGTATCTACAAATCCGTACTAACGTATCTACACGTTTGCACGAACGTATCTGCAAATTTACACAAGCGTATCTGCAAGTTTGCACGAACGTATCTACAAGTCTGTACTACCATATCTGCAAGCCTGCGCTACCGTATGCGCGGTTTGTCAGAAGACCGGGATCGAATAGACCAGCCCCAGCGATATACGGTGTGTATCCGGCTCTATGGCTCCCATTCGCGTGGCGGCTTTCTCTAGGATAACGCCCCGGTAGGTGTATAGGACGAATACGAAAAGGTCGAGTTGCTTGAAGGGGAAGAATTCCACGCTACTCTGCGCGTTCCACGAACGGCGGTACATCCCTTTCCGGAAATCACCGTTGCTCTTATACACCCGGGCGGTTTCGTACGCCCCTTTCACGTAAACGTTCCATTGGGGGTGGACACGGTAATCCACGTCGCCGATAATCGATAGGTATTCGGTGTTCATAGCGGTATGAGGCGTGCCGGGCAGACGGCTGACGACCCCATGTTGGTCGATCCCTTGGCGGGTGTACATAACGTCGAGGTACGTTAGCAACGGGCCTTTCTCATAGGTGTTGCCACAGGTGAAATAGTAGGAGTAGCGCTTGCGGGTCTGCTGCCCGACGGCGGTGGCATAACGCAGTTGCAAGGCCTTGTCCAGATAATAGCTATTCCAGTTGACCGTGTACATGAAGGGTATCTTGGCCTTGGCAGTACCCTCGGGAAGTCCGGTAGGGTAGATGTCCTCATCGTTACCGTTGCGGTTATTCACGATCTGGAAACAAAGCTCGTGGTCCGGGTTGACTTGCCAGTTGCCCGAGATACCGGCTTGGTAGGCGGTCAGTAAATTATTGAACTCGCTAAACTCTCGTACCCGGATGGAATTGACGTAATACTCGTATCCCCCGAAATTAACGAACTGCTTGCCGATCGTGAAATTGAGATTATGCCGTGCCTTTAGGTTCACGTAAGCCAGCTCGAGCGAGGAGGAGAGGTTGTCGAGCGAATAGGGATCGGAGTATTTGTTGAACGACTGCCGGTAATGATACCCCAGCCACTTGCCTACATCCCCCTTGATCTCCAGCCGGACACGGTTCAGCTTGAAGTTCATACCGTCTAGCTCGTTCCCGACAAACTCAGCGTTGGCCGAGGTGAAAAGCTGGAAGTTCATCTCGGCGCTATTGATCTTGATCTCTCCGTTCGATAATCGTTCCACGAGTGTAGGTTCCCCGTTATTCTCCCGAAGGGTCTCTTGGGCTGTCAGGCTGGCGTTCGTGGCTAGACAAAGCAAGAAAAGTAGAAAATGTTTCTTCATACGATAGATTTAGTTGGTAACAGACTACAAAAGTATAAAAAACGTCTTAACCAAGATACGTTTAAGGGGATGAAAATGGGGGGGTAGGGGATGCGGACTTTCGTGCTATCCGCATCCCGAGGTGTATACGCTTTCGCCAGCGTCCGTCTAGAATCTCAATTGAGAATTCAATTCCGGGAACTGCGCTTGATGCCAATACGGGTAGATCGGGGTCGTCTGGCTTGCCATATCGAGGCGCTTCACCTGCTCCGGGCTGAGGTTCCAGCCTACGGCCTCTAGGTTCTGCCTTAGCTGCTCTTCCGTGCGGGCTCCTATGATAAGGCTGCTTACGGTAGGCCGTTGCAATAACCAGTTCAAGGCGCATTGGGCCACGCTATGCCCGGTCTCCTCGGCTACCTGTTCCAATACCTCCACGATGTCGTACAGGCGTTCGTAAGAAGTAGCCTCGTCGGGTATCGGGCTTCCTCCGCGAGCGACACGCCCGTCCGTCGGGATCGGGTTATTCCGGCGGTACTTCCCGCCCAGACGTCCGGCGGATAAGGGGCTCCAGATAATGGCGCCCACCTTCTGGTCGATGCCTAGCGGCATAAGTTCCCACTCAAAATCCCGGTTCAACAAGGAGTAATAAACCTGTTGGGCCACGTACCGGCTCCATCCATACCGCTCCGATACGGAAAGCGACTTCATTAAATGCCAGCCGGAGAAGTTCGAGCAAGCGATATAACGGACCTTCCCGCTCGTCACCAAGTCGTCCAAGGCTCGGAGTGTCTCCTCTACCGGGGTATTCGCGTCGAAACCGTGCATATGATAAATGTCGATATGATCCGTGTTCAATCGTCTTAGGCTCGCCTCGCACGCCTGTATCAGATGGAAACGGGAAGAACCGATGGCGTTACGGCTCTCCGGGCTTAGGTTGAAAGTCGCCTTCGTGGAGATCAAGAGGCGATTCCTCAATCCGTGGATCGCCTTTCCCAAGATTTCCTCGGAAAGACCGTTGGAGTAGACATCCGCCGTATCGAATAGATTCACCCCGGCGTCCAAGCAAAGATTGACCATACGGGTAGCCTCTTCCACCTCGGTATGTCCCCAACCTTCAAAACCATTCGTGCCACCAAAAGTAGCCGTACCTAAACAAAGTGCCGGAACGTATAATCCGGAACCTCCTAATTGTCTGTATTCCATAAAAAACTATATCTATTATTTGATGAAGGAAATGAAAATACAAATGTAACAAATAAAGTGTATCTTTGTCATTAAAAGAAGATAATAGGTATAAGTATGATTAAGGCAGTATTTTTTGACATTGACGGTACGTTGGTAAGTTTCAAGACGCATAAACTACCGGACTCCACGGTCCGGGCCTTGGACCTGTTGCGAGAAAAGGGAATCAAGGTTTTCATCGCTACCGGCCGCCAGTTGCAATCTATCAATAACCTCGGGACGCAAGAGTTCGATGGCTATGTTACCTTGAACGGAGGATATTGCTTGGCCGGAAAAGATAAGGTTATCTATAAACATAATATCCCGTCGGAGGATATAGAGGCGTTGATCCGCTATCAAGAGAATGAGGAGGCGTTCCCGTGCGCCTTGGTGGAGGAAGATGGGATTTACCAGAACTACGTGGATGATTCTGTGCGACAGCTTTACGACATGCTAGACTTCCCTCATCCTCCCTTGCGTCCTTTGCGTGGCAACGGGGGTAAGGAAGTATACCAGCTGATAGCCTTTTTCTCTCCCGGCCATGAAGAACGTATCATGTCCGTCTTGCCGCATTGCGAGGCTACTCGCTGGAACCCGCTATTTGCGGATGTCGTGCCGCGGGGGAGCAGTAAGGCGGTAGGGATCGATAAGATCATCGAGCATTACGGGATCTCGCTCCACGAGACGATGGCTTTTGGCGATGGAGGCAACGATATGGCCATGCTTCGCCACGCCGGGATCGGGGTAGCCATGGGTAACGCCGGCGACGAGGTGAAAGAGGCGGCGGATTACGTGACCGACTCCGTAGATGACGATGGTGTCATGAACGCTTTAAGACATTTCGATGTTATATGAATAAACAGTTTAATAACGCTAAATCACAAACGCTATGATTGATGAATTGGTAAGCTATAATCGTGAGTTCGTAAAGAACAAGGGGTATGAGAAGTATATCACGAATAAATATCCCGATAAGAAGATCGCCATCGTGTCTTGCATGGATACCCGGCTGACCGAGTTGCTACCCGCCTCCTTGGGCATCAAGAATGGAGACGTGAAAATTATAAAGAACGCAGGGGCGATCATATCCCACCCCTTCGGAAGCGTTATCCGGAGCTTGATGGTGGCGATTTACGAGCTTGGGGTTGTAGAGGTAATGATAATCGGGCATACCGATTGCGGAGCCAAGCACATGAATAGCTCCGAGATGATCGAAAAGATGAAAGAGCGGGGAATCCCGCAGGAACGAATAGATATGATCCGATATTGCGGTATAAACTTCGAGTCGTGGTTGCGGGGATTCGAGACCTCCGAGGCTTCCGTGCACGAGACCGTGGAGCAAATTCGGAATCATCCGCTGATTCCGTCGGATATAACGGTAAGAGGGTTTGTAATAGACTCTGTTACAGGTGAATTAACGCCGGTGGAGTAATCCCCGGCGTATTTAGACTTATTTGCACAATTCATAAATAATCGAAAAAATGAAATATTTTATTATGTTCTACAACATTGTTTCGGATAAAATGGTTATCTTTGTAACGAATTAAGAAAGAAAGATCGTTTTAGGATTATTTATTAACTGGCTTTCCAAGCGTGGGAAGCGTAAAACAAAAAGATTATGATGATGAGAGAAAATGAGAAAAGCCTTCGTGCTTTAGCGATGTTGCGTTATCAAGCAGATCGTTACCAGTCAGCTGGCAATGGTGCCATGAGTCAGCGATTAAACGCTGAGATCCGTCGCCTTATGAGCGAAATGAGTGTAGATGCGGATAAGAACTAAAAGACCGCGTCTTTTTTAAGTAAAGAATTAAAGTAAGAAATAAATTAGATGTCATCTCTTACCTCCGTTCAAAACGGAATGGTGAGAGATAGGAAATGAGGATTACCTTTGGCGATACGGCCGGGTGAGCCTTTTTTTTGTGCCCTTTCCTTTCCTTCTCCTTCGCGTATCAGGGAAATTACTTATATTTGTGGATGAAAAAGCTAAAACAATAATCATTTGAACACAAAAACGATGAAAAAAGCAGGATTACTCTTAATGTCGCTGGCATTAAGTACGGCTCTTTGGGCGGAAAGTCCGGAGAAGAAAGGTTTGGACGTGATAAATAGATCGACCGCCGAGGCGCATATCGGTTTCTTGGCCGATGATGATCTGGAGGGCCGTGAGGCCGGTTTCCGTGGAGGCCGTATAGCGGGCGATTATATCGTGGCGAACCTGAAATCATTGGGTATCGACCCTGTAGGAGACTCTTATTACCATCCGTTTGAGGCTTACCATATGGAACGCCAGAAGAGAGGGGCCCGCTGGCAGGTGCAGCCGGATTCCATAGCGGCTATCAAGCAAACCGGTGTTTTCCAGAAACTTTCCTTGAATAATATCTTGGGTAAGATAGAGGGCAAGAACCCGAGTGAGATCGTGATCGTCGGCGCTCACTATGACCATCTGGGTATCGACCCGATGCTGGATGGCGACCAGGTCTATAACGGGGCGGACGATAACGCCTCCGGAGTCTCTGCCGTTTTGCAGATAGCGAGGGCTTTCCTTGCCACGGGCCAGCAACCGGAGCGAACCGTTATATTCGCTTTCTGGGACGGTGAGGAGAAAGGGCTTCTCGGATCGAAAGCCTTCGTTCAGTCTTTTCCAGAGATAAAGAACGTGAAAGGATATTTGAATTTCGATATGATCGGCCGTAACAATAACGAGGCGAAGCCTACCCATGTGGTTTATTTCTATACAGAGGCGCACCCTGCTTTCGGCGATTGGCTGAAGAACGATATCAAGAAATACAACTTGAATCTGGCACCGGATTATCGTCCGTGGGATAACCCGGTAGGAGGGAGTGATAACGGTTCCTTCGCTAAGATAGGTATCCCTATTATCTGGTATCATACCGACGGGCATCCGGATTACCATCAACCGAGCGACCATGCCGACCGGATTAATTGGGACAAGGTGGTGAATATCACGAAGGCCTCGTTCCTTAATATGTGGTATATGGCGAATGAGAAAGATTTTTAGAGATTATACTTCTTTTTCAATAGAAGATATCTAATAAAAGTAAGTTAACTTCATCGGCGAAGTAAGTTAACTTACTTTGGCATTTTAATTAACTTACTTTGCCAATGAAGCTGGCTTGCTTTTATATTCTGAAAAAACGCCTGAATTACTGTAATTTCATATCTTACCGCGGATACTTAGTTCTACATGAACTCAAGTCGATTTTAACTTAAAACCGTTTATATTTCTAATTTTATATTGTAAAACATAAAAATAAGGGAAGATTTATTTAATTATAATAACACAATGTAATGAATATTTCATATCTTTGCCTCCGATATAAAATGTGCTAGGTATTTTGGCGCCAACTAAATAAAACAACTTCTACTTAAGAAAAGTTCATGTAGGACTCCGATAGTTAGCCCATTTTTTATTTGAACTTAATTACGCTAGAACTCAGGAGTGAGTGTATGTATGTGAATAATTTTAAAAGACAAATGTTTCGCCAAGACATTGTCTAATTATTTATTAATAAAACCATCAGTTATGTTGAAAAACTTTAAACCTGTCAGCTTAATTCTATGTGCGGGTGCGTTATGCTTCTCGGGAAGCATGTATGCCAACATCGCACCTGTTGAGCAAGGTACCTCTATCTCCCAGCAAAACGGGAAAGTAACAGGTACAGTGGAAGATGATTTCGGCCCAGTGACCGGAGCGTCAGTTGTCGTGAAAGGCACGACCAATGGTACGATTACCGATATGGACGGTAATTTCACCTTGGAAGGTGTCAAGAATGGTGATGTAATCCAAATCTCATTCATAGGTTACTCCACTATGGAAATTACGTATACCGGCCAACCGGTAGGCGTTATCAAATTAGCGGAAGACACCCAGAAATTGGATGAGGTCGTGGTTACGGCCTTGGGCATGAAGCGATCTGAGAAGTCCTTGGGTTATGCGATGCAAGAGTTGAAGGGAGATGCTCTTTTGGAATCCCGTGAGAGTAATATCGCAAACGCCTTGTCCGGTAAGGTCTCCGGTTTGCAGGTCGTGCGTTCTAGCAGTGGTGTTGGTGGTTCTTCCAAGATCGTACTTCGTGGTGCTAACTCATTGACTGGCTCCAATCAGCCGTTGGTTGTTGTCGATGGAACTCCGATGGATAACTTCACCGGTGGTGTGGATGATGCTTGGGGTAACTCAGGTGTGGATATGGGTAACGGTCTTTCGGATATCAATCCGGAAGATATTGAGTCTATGTCAGTCTTGAAAGGTGCTTCCGCTGCCGCTCTTTATGGTTCCCGTGCGGGTAACGGTGTTATCTTGATCACGACGAAATCTGGTAAGAAAAACAATGGTCTAGGTATCAATGTGAATTTTGGCGTTACGGCGGAAACTATGTTTATGACCCCAGATTTGCAAGATAGTTTTGGACAAGGTGATGTTGGCGTATATAATAATCAGACTCGTTCTAGCTGGGGCCCAAAAATTGAAGGCCAGACAGTGGAGACTTGGGATGGTCGTCAAGTTCCGTTACAATCTTATGATAATATAGGTGCATTCTTTGGTACTGGAACTTCTTTCAATGAAGGTGTTAGTTTCCAGCAAGAAATAAATGGTACGTCTGTTTTTGCTTCAATTAATCGTTCGGATGATAAGGGTATCACTCCTGAGCAATCATTGAATAAGACTAATATAACTTTACGTGCTACTACGTTTTTGGATGAAGCCAAGAAATGGAAAGTTGATGGTAAAGTGAATTATGTTAATATGAATGCGCATAATCGTCCTATTTTAGGTATAAATCAATCAAATGCATTCAGTACAATTTACAACCTACCACGTTCTTTGAATGTAAGTGAATTTAAGGATTGCCTTGATGAGAAAGGTAACATGGTTTGGTTTGATAAAAATAATAATCCTCAAGAAAACCCGTATTGGGTAACTCAATATAGACAAAATGAAGATACTCGTAACCGTCTGTTAGGTAATCTTTCTTTGAAATATGCTCCTACGGACTGGTTTGATATTGAGGCTAGAGGTGGTACGGACTATTATACAACTACTTCTACGAAAAAATTGTATGCTGGAGGTAATGTAACGCCACGTGGACGTTATGAGGAAGGCTCTGAAACTTTTTATGAGAATAACTTTAGTTTCTTGGCAACAGCTAGAAAAGATAATCTATTTAGTAAATTAGGAGGCTTTGTTTCCTTTGGTGGAAATATCATGCAGCAAAGAAGATCTAAGATGAATGCTAATTCAGGAGATTTACTTGCGCCTAATATGTTTAGTATTAATAATGGTATTAATAAGCCTACGATTACAACAGAGCTTACCCAAAGAAAAATGAATTCACTATATGGATCATTACAACTGAATTGGGATGGTTGGCTATTCTTGGATGTTACAGCTCGTAATGACTGGTCTTCTACAATGTCAAAAGAAAATCGCTCTTATTTCTATCCATCAGTAAGTGTGTCTGGCGTAATTTCCGATATGATTCAAAAAAATGGTGGATCAATGCCGGATTGGTTCAGTTTTGCTAAAGTACGTGCTTCTTTCGCTGAGGTTGGTAATGATTTGGACCCGTATCAATTGTATAATGTCCTTTCTGTAAGTAAAGATCCGAACGGAAATACGGTAGCAAGTCTTGGAGATACATACTTTAATGCAGATGTTCGTAGTGAGCTGATTAAGTCTTGGGAGGTGGGTGCTGACCTTCGTTTCTTTAATAATCGAGTAGGATTGGATGCCGCTTGGTATAAATCGAATGCTACAAATCAATTACTGAATATTCCGATGGATGCGTTTTATGGATATACAAGTCGTAAGATCAATGCAGGTAATATTCAGAATCAAGGTGTGGAAGTCTCGGTAAATGGAAGTATCTTCGAGAATCCAAATGGCTTTAATTGGAATGCGCAGGCTCATTTCTCTTTGAATAGAAGTAAGATCCTTGAATTGACGGAAGGTGTATCTGTTTATGATATTAAGACCGTTGATGCCTTACAAATCGCAGCAACCGTAGGTGGAAAGTATGGTGATATCTATGGACAAAAGTTTGTACGCCATAATGGACAGATTGTGGTGGGAGAAGATGGACTTCCTTTAATTACTACGGATAAGGAATTAATAGGTAATCAGAATCCGGATTGGATGTTAGGTTTTACAAATAATTTCTCTTATAAGGGCTTTGATTTGAGCTTCTTGATCGATTTTCGTATCGGTGGCGAAATTTATTCGTCTACTACATCTAATTTACATAAGAATGGTAATGCTGCGGGAACTGTAATTAATGGTGAGCGTGCTAATTTTGTAGTACCTAATTCTGTGATGAAAAAAGGAGATGAATATGTGTCAAATACAGTAGAGGTTACTCCACAAAAGTATTGGGAACGTATTGCTTCTACGGGTAATTATGGTTTGCCGGAAGTCTTTACGTATGACGCTACAAATATTCGTTTGAGGAATGTAACTCTAGGATATACTTTCAAGAAAGATTTATTGAAAAATACTCCATTCCAGAAAGTACGTTTATCTGCTACTTGCAACAATGTATGGATGATTCATTCGAACCTTCCTGGTATCGATCCTGAATCTGTATCTGCTACAAATACGAATGCTGTTGGTTTTGAAAATGGCAGTGCGCCTTCAAGCCGCTCATATGTATTTAACTTAACTGTTGGATTCTAATTATATTAAGGACTAAGATATGAAAACAAAAAATATATTAGCGCTGGGAGTATTAGCATTGGCCTCTTTAGCTACAGGATGTAGTGATTTCGAGGATTTAAATCATGATCCCAATAAAGCAGAGGATACTCAGGTTCAACCTCAGTGGTTCCTCAATAATTCAATTATAGGAGCACAAATGAACCCTGAAATCGCAGAGCGTATTTTTGTGCTAATGTGGAAACGTGCAGCTCACTTCGATCGTGGTAGTGGCTTTACTATCGGTTCTGATAATGATGATTACAATTCTCTTTATTTCCAAAATAATAGCTATGGTGTGGGTTGGCTAAATCGTGTAAATCAAGCTATTAAAATGGCTAATTCTCGATTGGAAGCTGAAGGAGACCTATATCCTCATTATAAGAATATCGTAGAAATGGGACGTATTTGGAGAGCATATTTAATCTCTGAATTGACGGATAATTTTGGCCCAATACCTGCTTTCTCTGAATTCACAGGCGAACCAGCGGAGTATGTTTCAGAAAACGAGATTTATAAATATATCTTGAAAGAATTGAAAGAAGCTTCAGTGAAATTGGACGATAACATTGACATGAGTGAGGTTAAAGATTATGATCCATTCTATCAAGGTAAAACTGCTAATTGGAGAAAATATGCAGGATCTTTGCGTTTACGTTTGGCGATGCGTTTAAGTGCAGTTGACCCTGCGACAGCTAAATCTGAGTTCGAGGATGCAGCAAAAAGCGAGTTTATCAAGGATATGGCAGATATTGCTCAAGTGGCTGAAAAAGATGGTTGGGATGATCTGACAGGAGTAATGTCTAGAACATGGAATGCCCAACCCCTTTCTACTACATTCAGCAATTTAGTCGTAGGTCTAGGTGGTACAGAGTTTAATGTTCCATCAGAATTGAAATCTCACCTAAAAGATCCTTATACTTATTTAGGGCAGAACATCAGTTTGCATTTTCCAACTACGACGAACGATCCTTGTGCTGGCTATTATTTTGATGGTATTCCGCAATATGTAGATCCTCGTGCTCCAAAAATGTATAGTATAACAGGGTATGATGATGGAGAGGTTTACTCTAATTATATAGGGTCGGCTTCAGATGTAACAGAAACGATAGTATTTCCAGGAGGAACCTATACCGATGCGCTTTCTGGACAAAAAGTTACAGCTCCGAAAATTACTCTTCCATTGAAATATACATGGACTACTTGTGTTGCTGGAAACTGGAACGACAAAACAGGTCTAGTTGGAGATTATTTAAGTAATAGTTATAATTTTCCTTCTCTAGCTAAAAAATTCCGTTTGAGTACAAACAAACGTGTATGGTTTGGTCCGTGGGAAAGCTATTTCTTGTTGGCGGAAGCCGCTGTCTATGGTTGGAATGTTCCGGGAACAGCTAAGGAGAATTACGAGAAGGGAATCGCCGCCAGTTTCGAGTATAATGGCGTATCTGATAAACTTTCTGAGTATTTGAAATCTAAGGCTTATAACCGTGTAGGTACATCTGTTGCTTTCGATCATACGGAAGAGGCTAAGGCTTATACGATCAATTATTACGATGCGTATACAAAACAGAATAAGACAACAACTTATACATATCCGAAGAATATGATTTATAAAAATGGTCAATACAATAATGATGCGTTGACTAAGATCATTACTCAGAAGTATATTGCTCAGAACCCATGGTTGCCATTGGAAGTATGGTCTGATCATCGTCGTTTAGGTTTGCCGTTCTTTGAGAACCAAGCTGTAGAGGCGGCTTATAACCCGATGACTCAAGTTTTATTGACTCCTGCTACCTGTAAGGAGTGTAAGGTTGAGTTCTATCCGAAACGTCTTCGTTATCCGGCAGTTCTTCAAACTAATAACTTGGAAGGGTACAATCAAGCACTTGAAAGACTTGGAGGCCCGAACATGACGACTACTTCTTTGTGGTGGAATATGAAGTGAGATAAGTAGTATTTTCATTGCAAAATAAAAAGGAATCCTCACGTTTGGATGTATTTTCATTCAACGTGAGGATTTATGTTTTTAATGTTAAACCTTTAAATTTTACGATTACTATTCATGCTTATTAGACCTTATGTAAAATAGCGATATCTACTTCTTGTCTTTTGACTACTTTGTATTGTAACTGATCGGAATTTATAGAGAATAATATTCTTACGAGAAAAGGGCGTATCGATGTAAATGTCGGTACGCCTTCTTTTTTTGTGGTGATGATTTGTATGGGTAAACTGGAACTTTTATTGGCTTCTGAAGTGAATAACTAACGGCTTCCTGCCTCTTTTACGGTTTGGTTATCCTTTGGTTAAAGTTTCTGTAAATCAATTTTTTATGGATGTTAGTAAGGATAACTCTTATTCGTTTTGTCTGTAAGGAGAGAGTAGTTGCGGTATCCTCACCAGTTACCTCTTGTATATGTTAAACTCAAAACATATCTGCCCTTTTTATGTTTATACAGGATAAATGACATTCGTTGACGCAAAAACTAAAACATTGTCTATCAAAATAAACAAAAAACAGTAGTTATGTTGAAAAGATTCAGACCAGTCAGCTTAATCCTGTTGGTAGGGGCGCTTGGGTTCTCGGGAAACTTATACGCCACGCCTATGTCCGGGATTCCGAGGGTTGACATTTCACAGCAAAACGCAAAGGTGTCGGGAATAGTTGAGGATGCCTTAGGACCCGTTACCGGGGCGTCCGTAATCGTGAAAGGAACTACCAATGGTACTATGACCGACTTGGACGGGCATTTTACTTTGGATAACGTGAAGAAAGGGGATATCATACAGATATCGTTTATCGGTTATACCTCGCAAGACATCCCGTATACCGGCCAGTCCGAGATTACGGTTAAACTCGTGGAAGATACCCAGAAACTCGATGAGGTGGTGGTGACCGCCTTGGGTATGAAACGGGATAAGAAAGCCTTGGGTTATGCCATGCAGGAGTTGAAAGGGGATGACCTCTTGGCCTCCCGTGAGCCGAACTTGGCGAACTCCCTTTCCGGTAAGGTTTCCGGTTTGCAGATCGTTCGTTCAAGCAATGGCGTAGGAGGGTCTTCTAAGATCGTACTTCGTGGTAACAACTCCTTGACGGGTAGCAACCAGCCCTTGATCGTCGTAGACGGTACCCCGATGGATAACTTCACCGGTGGCGTGGATGATGTATGGGGTAACTCCGGAGCGGACATGGGTAACGGTCTTTCGGATATCAACCCGGAAGATATCGAGTCCATGACGGTATTGAAGGGTGCTTCCGCCGCCGCCCTTTATGGCTCACGTGCCGGTAACGGCGTGATCTTGATCACTACCAAGTCCGGACGTAAGAACGAGGGACTCGGTATTACGATCAACGCCGGTATCACCGCCGAGACGATTTTCCTGAAACCTGATTTACAGAACGACTTCGGACAAGGCTCCGTGGGCGTTTACGATAACCAATCCCGCCTTAGCTGGGGACCGAAAGCCACGGGACAAATGGTAACCGATTGGAGAGGCAATCAAATCCCTCTGCATACTTATGATAATATCGACGCTTTTTTCCGCACCGGAACCTCCTTTAACGAGGGTGTCAGCTTCCAGCAGAACATAAAGGGTACGGCGGTATTCGCCTCCGTAAACCGTTCCGACGATGCTAGCATCACCCCACGCTCAAAACTAAACAAGACGAATATTACCTTGCGTGCCACTACTTTCCTAGATGAGGCGGAAAAGTGGAAAGTAGATGCCAAGGTGAATTATATCAATCAAAACGCACATAACCGCCCGATTCAGGGCGTGAATCCCTCGAACGCTTTCAATACGATCTATAACCTGCCTCGTTCCTTGAATATCCGTGAGTTTGAGGATGACGTGGATGAGCAAGGCAATATGATTTGGTATGACGCCTCCAAGAATCCGCAGGAGAACCCTTATTGGGTGACCCGTTATCGCCAGAACGAGGATACCCGTAACCGTTTGTTAGGAAATATCTCCTTGAAATATGCCCCGACCGATTGGTTCGATATTGAGTTGAGAGGTGGTACGGATTATTATACCACGACGAAGAGCGAGAAAGTATATGCCGGTGGTAATACCAGTCCGAGAGGTCTGTATACCGAGGGATCGGAGACCTTCTATGAGAATAACTTCAGTTTCTTGGCTACGGCCCGGAAGGATAACTTGATCGATCGGCTGGGAGGCTTCGTTACTTTCGGTGGTAACTTGATGCTCCAGCAGCGTAATAAGATGAACGCTTCTGCCGGAGAGTTGTTGGTGCCGAACTTGTTCTCGCTGAATAATGGCGTGAATAAGCCAACAGTCACTTCCGAGTTGATCCGCCGTCGTATGAATTCCTTGTACGGGTCGTTGCAGTTGAACTGGGATGGTTATCTGTTCTTGGATGTTACGGCACGTAACGATTGGTCGTCTACGATGTCGAAAGCCAACCGCTCTTATTTCTATCCGTCTGTCAGCTTCTCCGCGGTGATCTCCGATATGTTGCCGAAGATTGGCGGAAGCATGCCGGATTGGTTCTCTTTCGCTAAGGTACGTGCCTCCTTCGCTGAGGTAGGTAACGACTTGGACCCGTATCAATTATATAACTTCTACTCTGTAGGCAAGGACCCCAACGGGAATACGACGGCGAAACCGGGTAAGGTACTTTACGACTCGGACGTACGTAGTGAGTTGATTAAATCATGGGAGGCCGGTTTCGATATCCGTTTCTTTAATAACCGGTTAGGCTTGGATGCCGCTTGGTATAAGTCCAACGCTACCCGCCAGTTACTGGATTTACCGATGGACCCGTTCTCCGGCTATGCTTCCCGTAAGATTAATGCGGGTAACATTCAGAACGAGGGTTTGGAGATCTCCTTGAACGGTACGATTCTAGACAATCCCGCCGGATTGAGCTGGAGCTCTACGGCGCAGTTCTCCTTGAACCGGAATAAGATCAAAGAATTATACGAGGGCGTGAATCTATATGATATAAAGACGTTCGACGCTATCCAGATCGTAGCTCCGGTAGGTGGTTATTATGGTGAGATCTACGGGCAGACCTTTATGCGTGTGACCGATGAGAATAGTCCTCACTATGGAAAGATCGTCGTAGGTGATGACGGTTTGCCTTTGATCTCTACCGAGAAGTCGAAAGTAGGAAACCAGAGTCCGGATTGGATGATGGGTTGGACCAATAATTTCTCTTATAAAGGTTTTAACCTGAGCTTCTTGATAGACTTCCGTATCGGTGGTAGCATCTATTCGGCGACAGCCTCCAACCTGTATACCCGGGGTAACGCCGCCGGAACAGTGGTGAATGGTGATCGTGCCGAATTCGTGGTACCGAATACCGTGGTTCAACAGGGCAGTGGTTATGCGGAGAATACGGTCGCCGTCACTCCCCAGAACTATTGGGAACGTATTGGGTCTACCGGAAATTATGGTTTACCAGAGGTTTATACCTATAGCGCCACCAATGTCCGTTTGCGTAATATCACCTTTGGCTACGAGTTCAATCGACAGATGTTGAAGAAAACGCCTTTCCAGCGTGTACGTCTATCCGCTACTTGTAACAATGTTTGGATGATCCATTATAACTTGCCGGGTATCGACCCCGAGTCCGTTGCCGCCACGAATACCAACGCTACCGGATTCGAGAATGGAGCCGCGCCGACCAGCCGTTCCTATACGTTTAATGTAACCGTGGGATTCTAATGGAATACATGATAATTTGAATTACGATAAAAATGATGAAGATGAAAACAAGAAATATACTTTTTACCGGACTGGTATCGGTGGCTGCTCTTCTTTCTTCCTGTAATGACTTTCAGGAGATCAATGAGGACCCGAATCTTGTGGGAGAGGATAAGGTGAAGCCCCAATGGTTCCTGAATGCCTCTATTATGGGAGACCAGATGAACCCAGAGATAGCCGAGCGTATCTTTATCTTGTACTGGGACCGTGCTTCCCGTTTCAATAGGGGAAGTGGTTTTACGATCGGTACGGATAACAATGATTATAGTACTACCTACTTGAGTAACGATTACGCCGTGGGTTGGCTGAACCAAGTGACCAAAGCGATCCAGTTAGGAGAGCAGATGGTTGCCAATGGCGAGGCGGATACCTATCCTTATTATAAGAACGTGATCCAGATGTCCCGTATCTGGCGTGCTTACTTGAACTCGGAAGTAGCTGACGGTTTCGGGCCGATCCCTGCGTTGGCCGCTTTCTCCGGTGTACCGGCTGAGTACGATAGTGTAGAGGCTATCTATCAATTTATATTGAAAGAGTTACGGGAAGCTGAGTCTGCGTTAGACCTCTCCTTGGATATGTCCGCTATGGCTAACGAGGATGCTTTCTATGCGGGAAATGTTGCGAAATGGAAAAAGTACGCCAACTCTTTGCGTATGCGTTTGGCGATGCGTATCTCGGCTGTCGATCCTGTCTTAGCGAAAGCGGAATTTGAGGATGCCGCCTCTAAGACATTTATTTCCGAGCCAACCGATATCGCTTCCGTGCAGGAGAAAGAGGGTTGGGATGAGCTGACGAGCGTGATGTCTCGTCCTTGGAACGGGCAGGCAATGTCCGTGACGTTTAAGAACTTGGTAGTTGGTTTGGGTGGACAGGAATTTCCGTTGCCGGACTCCTTAAAAAGCCATTTGAAGAATCCATACGATTATCAAGGTTTGTATTTGAACCAGCACTTCCCGCTGACAACGAATGATCCGTGCGCCGGTTTCTATTTCGACGGTATACCTCAATATGTAGATCCCCGTGCCCCGAAGTTGTTTAGTGTAGTAGGCTGGGATGATGGCGTGGTTTATTCCGATTATATCGGTGCGGCCAGCGAGGTGAAGCCGGTTCACTTGAAGAATCCGGCGGATAATACCCAGAATATGTTGACGATCGATCCGAAATATACGTGGGGCACTTGGGTCGCCGGAGAATGGGACGTGAAAGCCGGTCTGGTAAGTGAGCTGACAGGTAAGAATTATAATTATCCCTCTATGTCGAAACAATATCGAATGAGTACCAATAAGCGTGTCTTCTTCGGCCCGTGGGAAAGTTACTTCTTATTGGCGGAGGCTGCGGTGAAAGGCTGGAAAGTTCCGGGAACGGCTAAATCCAATTATGAGTCTGGTGTTACGGCTAGTTTTGAGTATCATGGCTTATTGAGCCAAGTCGGCGATTATCTATCGTCTCAGAAATACAACCGTGTAGGTACTTCCGTCGCTTTCGACCATACGACAGAGGCGAAATCGTATACGATCCGTTATACGGACCCATATACGAAGGAGGTAAAAAGCCGTACGTATGAATATCCTCATAACTCGATCTACCGGAATGGCGCTTATAATAATGACGCTCTGACGAAGATTATCACCCAGAAATATATAGCGCAAGTTCCTTGGTTGCCGGAAGAGGCTTGGAGCGATCATCGTCGTTTAGGTCTTCCTTTCTTCGAGAACCAAGCGGTAGAGAAGGATTACAACCCATTGAATCAAGTTCCTTTGACGGTCGCTACCTCTAAGGAATGCCGTTGGGATTTCTACCCGAAACGTTATCGTTATCCGGCGAATATCCAAACGAATAATCAAGTGGGTTATGCGCAAGCTCTCCAGCTTTTGGGCGGCCCGGACTTGACGACTACTCCACTTTGGTGGAACGCTAAATAGCGAACCTGCTTGGTCTGTTTTATATATACTTTTTCGGTGTCACGCATTTACTTGTGTGGCACCGTTTTTTATGGATATATTTCACTATCTTTGGTACGAATATAATGTGAACCTATATCCCCATGAAAAGACGTAACTTCTTTCGATCTATCGCTTTAGGCGGTGTAGGGGCGGCGCTTACTCCCGTGGCGAAAGCGGCCTCTTCTTTGGCTTCGGAGAAAATGAAGCCCCAAACCAATGTGAAACAGGCATTGGCTATTCCTCGTAACGAATATTCCATGCCGGGTAAATATCCCGGAAAAGTAGTCAAGATGAATTCCGCCCATTGTGTCGTGGATGGTAAACCATCTGAGGCCGTAGCCTACGAGATGCTTAAATCCGGAATGTTATATCTGACCGGCGAGAGTGATCTGAAAGCGGCTTGGTTGCGCTTCGTCGGGCCGGAAGATGTCATTGGCTTGAAAGTAAATCCGATAGCGGGAAAGCTCTTGTCTACTTCACATGCGGTCACCCAATCCGTTATCAAGCAATTGGAGGAAGCAGGTATTCCCCGGAAGAATCTTATTATTTGGGACCGTCGTGAGGTCGATTTAAAAGAGTCCGGCTTTACGGAGGAGAATTATCCCGGTATCCGTATACTTGGAACGGAATATCAAGACGAGAACGGTAGTTATATCGATGCCGATGGAAAGTATTACGGAGAGAACCGTATCGACCGCAGTCAATATTTCCGGGCGGCTATAGTGGAGGAATACGATGCCTACACGATGCCCTATATGATTAACTCGGGGGAGGAGTCTTATTTCTCTAAGATCTGTACGGAAATGGTGACTAAGATCATCAATATCCCTGTATTGAAAAACGCCGGAGTCTCGATCACTTCCTGCATGAAGAACCTAGCGTTCGGATCTATCTCGAATACGAGCAGGCTTCATAAAGAATTATGGCATGAGACCTGCGCTTATGCTTGTGCTTTCCCGCCTCTTCGTGATAAGGTGGTATTGAACATCGTGGATGCGCTGAAAGGCTGTTTTGAGGGTGGCCCGGAGGCCAATCCCCAGTTCATTTGCCAATACAATGCGTTGCTGCTCGGCTCGGATGCGGTAGCCGTGGATAGTGTCGGTTTCGATATGGTACTCGCTAAGCGGATCGAGGAGGGGATACAAAAACAGGAAAAGCCCGGTAGTCGGCGTTTCTTGGAATTGGCGGAAGAGATAAAGCTCGGGATTGCCGACCGAAGTAAAGTGGATTTAAAGGAGATTGATTTATGAGAGGTTTGATACGTTGTTGTCTCTTTCTTTGCTTTCCGGTTCTGTTATGGGCACAGGATGGGGTACAGGTAAAGCGGGAGCGTGTATTTACCGGTTCCGGGCTTTATGGTTTCATGAATGGAGGGGCCGAGCAGTTTTTGGAGTATGGCGTTTCCCGGTTAACGGCAAGAGATGTCGTTTACAAAGGAGAGGATTATACCCTAGAGATTTACGAGATGCCTAGCCCCGAGGATGCGTTTGGTATTTACTCTTTGCATATATTTAAATGCGAACGGACTGATGTCTTGGGATGTATTGATTGTTTATCTCCCTATCAGTTACAAGCCGTGGTAGGGAATAAGTATGTATCGGTGGTTTTCCCTTCCGGTTCCTCGGCCGCTAAGGATGCGGTAGACGAATTGATCCGTCTTTATTTACCGATGGATGGTAAGGAGGCTCCTCAAATTCCGGAGATACTTGGGATTCGTTCCCCTTATTCGGGTGCGGTGAAATATTTGCGAGGTCCAATCTCTGTCTCAAGTGCCAGTACGTTTTTGGCTGAATTGCTGGAAGATTGCCCGTTCACGGGAGTCTGGTTCGTCGGAGATAGGAAGACCGATGATTATCAAGCCTTGATTTACGTGAAAGATCAAGAAGCCTTGAAACGTTTAAGTGAGAAAATACCGGTCTCTTCTTGCATCCGTCAGGGAGATGACTTTATTTATATAAAAGGAACGGAGGAGGAAGCTGCGGACGAGTCTCACGGAGACTTCGGGTTTTAACCCGAGTCTCTTATTCAATCGTGCTTAGCCATTTCTCCAGTTCGTCAGTCCATTGACGTTTGTATACGAAGTTGTCCCGGAACCCAAAACTATGGCCGCCCTTTGGGTAAATATGCAAGGAGGCGGACACCTTGTTCTTTAGCAAAGCGAGATAATAAAGCACGCTATTCTCCGGGCTAATCGCCTCGTCATCCGAAGCCAACGCTATAAAAGCGGGAGGTGTCAGTGAGTTTACGTGTAATTCCAGAGAGAAAGCTTCCTCTTCCTCATGCGTGGGATTCGCTCCTAATAGCCGTTCCCTCGATTTAAGGTGCGTTAAATGAGGTAGCATACTGATAACCGGATAAAGGAGTATTTGGAAATCCGGACGTGCGTCGTCTACCCCGAATATTGCGGCATGCCCGGCGATATAACCGCCAATGGAGGCACCCATGACACCGACCTTCGTAATCTTCCACTCTTCCGAGTAATTACGGAGGATGCGGAGACCTTGGCGAACATCGTCCAGAGGGACTTCCCTATGTCCGTTCGGCATCCGGTATTTCAATACGGCATAAGTAATACCTTGCGCATTAAACCATGCGGCCATATCACGCCCCTCATGTCCGATCGAAATCTTGGAAAGTCCGCCACCCGGACACATCAAGATCGCCTTGCCATTCGGCTTCGTCGCCGGATAAACCAATAAGGAAGGATTCGATATATTGGATATGGCATTCGGGGCATCTTCCAATTCTACGCCGGCCAATCCATTACTAGTGGGCGCTCCATCCGGCCAAAGTAGGATAATCCTATTTTTCTGTTGTACTGTTTCCATTTTCTATATTCTGAATTGTGTTTATAGTATAAAACAACGTTGGCCTTTGATTAGTTTAGCATTCAAGATCTTTTCGAATCATCATCGTATATAAAAAAGTCCGGAAAAGACGAGGGAAATCACCCTCCATCCTTTTCGGACTTTTATCCTATTACATTGAAAGGTAAATTATTACATACCTTCCGTAGTCATTTCCTTATTAATCTTTTTAACCAATCCCTGAAGAACGGCACCCGGGCCTAACTCGATGAAATGAGTGGCACCGTCGGCGATCATGTTTTGTACGCTTTGGGTCCAACGTACCGGGGCGGTTAACTGTGCGATCAAGTTAGCCTTAATTGTTTCCGGGCAAGTCTCGGCTTTCGTGCTTACGTTCTGGTAAACCGGGCAAGAAGGTTTATTGATCGTCGTAGCCTCGATAGCGGCAGCCAACTCCGTACGAGCCGGTTCCATCAATGGAGAATGGAACGCTCCACCTACTTTCAACTTCAAGGCACGCTTAGCGCCTGCGGCCAATAACTTCTCGCAAGCCTGATCGATACCGGGGATAGAACCGGAGATTACCAATTGGCCCGGGCAATTATAGTTAGCGCAAACCACTACCTCGTCCTTGATGCTTGCGCAAATTTCCTCAACCGTCGCGTCCGGCAAGGCTAATACGGCGGCCATTGTAGAGGGAGTTGCCTCGCAAGCCTTTTGCATAGCCATGGCACGTTTGGAAACTAATACCAAGCCGTCCTCGAAAGACAATGCTCCGGCAGCTACCAAGGCAGAGAATTCTCCTAATGAGTGACCTGCGGTCATATCCGGCTGGAATTGATCACCTAATGTTTTCGCGAGAATGACAGAGTGTAAGAAGATCGCTGGTTGAGTAACCTTGGTTTGTCTCAGATCCTCGTCTGTTCCGGCAAACATTAAATCCGTGATACGGAAACCAAGGATCTCGTTAGCCTTCTCAAACATCTCTTTAGCAAGAGGATTATTATCGTAGAGGTCTTTGCCCATACCTACGAACTGTGCCCCCTGACCGGGAAATACGTACGCTTTCATCTTTCTAATTTTTTTCTAATTTCAGTTTTTTAAGACGGTGCAAAGGTAATAAATTTGGAATAATGAGGCTACTATTCATTACAAATTGTATCTTTGCCCCCATAGAAACGAGAATATTAATGACTAATATTATAATATCATGAATGAATTACTATTTTTAGGAAACTTAGGTACTGGCGAGATCGTGATCATCGCCATTGTTGTGTTGTTACTTTTCGGTGGAAAGAAAATTCCTGAGCTGATGAAAGGTATCGGTAAGGGTGTGAAGAATTTCAAGGACGGTGTAAAAGGTTTGGAAGACGATATCAAATTAGACGATACGGAAAAGAAGTAAAGGAAGATGCAACAAGAAGAAATGTCATTCTGGGATCACCTAGAAGAACTTCGTTGGACTTTATTTCGTTCTGTTTTAGCGCTCTTTGTTTTTGCTATAGCCGGGTTCTCGGTAATGCCGTGGCTGTTCGATAATGTCGTGATGGCCCCGTGTAGCTCCGATTTCATCGTCTATCGGGAAATGTGTAAGATTAGTTCTCATTTTTCTTTTCTCCCGGACTTTTGTAATGATACGTTCCATGTGAACATTGTCAATATCAAACTGGCTTCTCAGTTCTTCACGCATATGACAAGTTCTTTCTGGCTGGCGTTATTATTGACTTTCCCCTATTTGATGTGGGAGATCTGGAAGTTCGTAAGTCCGGCTCTCTACGAGAATGAGAAGAAAAATGTACGTTGGGTATTCTTGTTCGGAACGATAATGTTCTTTATCGGATGCTCAGTGGGTTATTTCTTGGTGTTCCCGATGACACTACGTTTCTTGGCGACTTACGAGTTGAGTGCCGCCATTACGGAACAGGTATCCCTTGATTCTTACATGGATAACTTCTTGATGTTGATCTTCGTGATGGGAATCGTATTTGAGATGCCATTGGTGTCTTGGCTATTATCTCAGATAGGGCTGCTAAACCGCTCGTTCTTTCATAAATACAGACGGCATGCTGTTGTCGGCTTGTTAGTTGGTGCGGCGTTCATCACTCCAAGTAGTGATCCGTTTACGTTAAGTATCGTATTCTTACCGCTCTACGGTTTGTATGAGTTGAGTGCGTTCTTCGTGAAGAAAGCCCCAAAGGAAGAAGACGAGGAGAATGAGAATGAGGAAGATAATAATGAGGAATAAATCCCGAAAGTTATAATAATGTAATATAAAAGAGGCGTGATCCATAACGGATTACGCCTCTTTTTGTGTAGGCCTTGTTTATCTGTTTTTCTCTAGGCTCAATATGAACCGTACCAATTCCGGATCATAATGTGAGAAAAACAGGCTTTGGGCTTTGTCTAACTTCGCGATTTCATTCATGTCCTGTTCCGAAAGTTCAAAACTGAATACGTCGAAGTTCTCTGCCATCCGTTCTTTATGCGTGGATTTGGGGATAACGACTATGTTGCGTTGGATGAGAAAGCGCAAGGCGACTTGCGCCACGGATTTATTATATTTCTGTCCGATTCCCGTCAATATCCCGTTCGTGAAAAAGTTATTGCGCCCTTCTGCGAAAGAGGCCCATGACATGATTTGTGTACCATATTCCCGCATGATTTCCTCTGCTTTCACTTGCTGATTGAAGACGTGTGTTTCCACTTGATTCACTGCGGGTTTTATTTTTACATGTTCCGCTAGGTCGATAAAACGGTCCGGGTAAAAGTTACTTACGCCGATGGCCCGGGCTTTTCCTGCACGGTAAGCCTCTTCCATGGCACGATATGTTCCATAATAGTCGCCAAAAGGCTGGTGAATGAGCAGAAGATCAATATATTCGGTCTGTAATTTGCGCAGAGACTCATCGATGGAGGCTTTCGCCTTTTCCTCTCCGGCGTTGGTCACCCATATTTTTGTGGTGATGAACAATTCATCGCGAGGTACGCCACATTTACTTATGGCTTTGCCTACACCTTCCTCGTTATAGTACGCTTGTGCCGTGTCGATGGAGCGATAGCCTACGCTGATAGCATCCAATACGCAACGTTCACATTCCTCGGGGGCTATTTGATATACACCATAACCCAAGATCGGCATTTCTACGCCGTTGTTCAATTTTACTGTTTTGTTCATCGTAATGTTATTTTAAATTGTGGTCGCAAAGTTATGTCTGATAAGCGGATATGACGATAAATAAAAGTCGGTGCTATTTTCATTTTTTTCGGTTGTTGAGTCTCGATTTTATTTTTATATCGTGTTTTTCTGTATCTTTACTCTGTAAACAAGAGAACTGATTATGAATACGGATATCCTATTTGCTGACAACCTCGATGATATGATTTCCGGGAGTTTTGACCGGTATTGTACACATGCGCTTTGTCGTGAGGGTGAAGCTTCATTCCTGATGACGGGCGAATGGTTTCGGATGAGGAAAGGGGATTGCGTTATATTTACTCATAATGAACTTATATCTAAGATAGAGATAAGCGACGATTTTCAGGTAACGGTACTTTATATCTCGAACAGTTTTTCATTCAAGAATATCCCTCAAAATGATTATGACGTGATAGGAAAGTTGACACTACTCCGTAACCCGATCATGTCGCTTACAGAGCGAGAACAGCGGATATTTATGGAAGATATTGAACTTATCCGCAGGCGGTTGACGGACCATACGCATCGTTTTCATGACGAACTAATCGGTTGTTTGGCTAAAACTTTCGTGCTCGACCTTTACGATTTCCATGCACGAATTTATGAATCTCCCTCTGTATCGGAACAAAATGCCGTGTTGATGGAGCGATTTATAAATCTGCTAAAAGCGGGGGATTATCGAAACCACAGGGAAGTATCCTATTACGCTTCACGGCTCTGCATTACGCCTAAATACCTTACGGAAGTTTGTAAGAAAGCAAGCGGATTTACAGCTAATTACTGGATAGACCGTTTCACCATCTCCCGGATTACCCACTTGCTTTCAGACAAGAACCTGACATTGAAAGAAATCTCAGACAATATGAATTTCTCTTCTTTGTCTTTTTTCAGCCGTTACGTGCAACGATTGCTGAAAGTCTCACCATCAGAATACCGGAACGGCAATCTGATTACTTAAGCTTTTAACAGTGGTAATTGACTCAACATATTCCTAAGCTTAATCGCTATCCGTGGCATAGGTTCGGCGACGGTAAGTCCTACTAGATCGCATTCGGACGCAATGTCATTGATGACACGTACTACCTCGTTTATTTTCATCCCGTTCGGTTCTACGCCGACCCCGGCTATCATATCCGCCGGATCAATGACATCCATATCGAAATGGATGACAACCTTGGAAGCACCTGTCCCTTTCAGCCATTCGAGGATAAGCGAACTATCAGCCGCCACTTCTTCCGGAGATAAACCTTTTATACCTAATTCTTTCTGCCGTTCCTTCATACCCTCGTCCTATGAGCGCAGACCTACGATCAACGCATTTGAGGGCTTGAATGTGTCCGGGTAATAGATGGATGATCTCCTCATCACCCATTCCTAGACAAGCTGTAAGAGCCATAGCGTGGTATTGATGTTTTATCTTCCATGTTATCGTAGTTTTTGTACAAAGTTAAAGGATTCCACCGAATTCTCGTCTTGATGAAAAAAGATTTTCACCCCGATGAAAATAGAAAGTTTTCCCCGTAAACTGTTTCTCTTTCGAAATAATTTATGTATGTTTGCTCAAACTCAAAACGAATTGCATAACATGAAGCACATGTCTATATTGGCGGTCTCTTTGCTGGCACTCGTGGCCTGCACGCCTGAAAAGAAACAGGAGGCGGATTACTCGCAGTATGTGAACCCCATGATCGGTACGGATTTTACCGGCAATACCTACCCGGGAGCCCAAGTTCCTTTTGGTATGGTACAATTGAGCCCGGATAACGGTTTGCCGGGTTGGGATCGCATCTCGGGGTATTTCTATCCGGATACGACGATCGCCGGCTTTAGCCATACGCACCTTTCCGGTACGGGGGCAGGCGATTTATACGATATCTCTTTTATGCCCGTGACCCGTCCTTATAAAGAGGCCCCTGCGCCGTTAGGCATTTACTCCACGTTCTCGCATAATGACGAGGCGGCTTCCGCAGGATATTACCGGGTATTGCTGAAGGATTATAACATTAACGTGGAGCTTACGGCTACCGAGCGTTGCGGTATCCAGCGGTATACCTTCCCGGAGGCCGAGGCTTCGGTATTCTTGAACTTGAAGAAGGCGATGAATTGGGACTTTACCTTGGATTCCAAGATCGAGGTGGTAGACTCTACGACGATCCGTGGATACCGCCTATCCCAAGGCTGGTCTCCCTTGCAGCATGTTTATTTCGAGACCCGTTTCTCTAAGCCTTTCGTGGCTTGTCATATGGATACGACTTCTATCGTGACCAAGGAAAAAGGTTGGATCGGTACGGCCTATGTGGCCCGTTTCGATTTCAATACGAAGAAGGATGAGGAAATCCTTGTCACGACCGGAATCTCTGGTGTCAGCATGGAGGGAGCGGGAAAGAATTTGCGTGCGGAAGCCCCGAAGGATGATTTCGATTACTATCAAGCGCAGGCTAGCGCGAATTGGAACCGACAGCTTTCCAAGATTGAGGTGAAGAGCCGGAATACGGACGATATGGTGAAATTCTATACGGCCTTGTATCATTCCATGATCGCCCCGACGATCTATAGCGACGTGGATGGTTCTTATTACGGCCCGGATCAGCAAATCCATAAAGCCGACGGATGGACGAATTACTCTACTTTCTCTTTATGGGATACTTACCGTGCCTCCCATCCGTTGTTTACGTATACGGAGCCGGAACGGGCGAATGATATGATCAAGGGTTTCTTGAAGTTCTATGAGCAGAACGGGGCTTTGCCTTTATGGAACCTTTATGGCTGGGAAACGAATATGATGATCGGTTATCATGCGGTGCCCGTTATCGTAGACGCTTATCTGAAAGGTATCGGTGATTTCAATGCCGAGAAAGCGCTGGAGGCTTGTATAGCGACAGCCAACCGGGATGACTATCGGGGTATCGGCGATTATAAGAAGTTGGGCTACGTACCGGCTTATAGCGATCCGAAAAAATGGGAGAACTGGTCTTTATCGAAGACCTTGGAGTATGCCTACGATGATTATTGCATCGCTAAGATGGCCGAGAAGATGGGTAAGAAAGAGATCGCCGACGAATTCTTTAAACGTTCACAGAATTATCATAATGTGTACAATCCGGCAACTTCCTTTATGCAGCCTCGTGATGAGAAAGGAAACTTTGCCGCTAATTTCAGCCCCGATGATTATACGGAAGATATTTGCGAGAGCAATGGTTGGCAATATTTCTGGTCCGTGCCGCAAGATCTGGACGGTTTGATCGGATTGGTAGGAAGTAAGGAACGTTTCGCCGAGAAATTGGATAGTATGTTTACCTATGTCCCCAAATCGGATGAGGAATTGCCTATCTTTAGTACAGGCATGATTGGTCAATATGCGCATGGAAATGAGCCGAGCCATCATGTGATCTACTTATATAATAAGGTCGGCCAGCCTTGGAAGACCCAGAAATACGTGGCTCAGGTATTACATGATTTGTATCTGAATGCCCCGGACGGTATTTGCGGTAATGAGGACTGTGGGCAGATGTCCGCTTGGTTTGTGTTTAGTGCCATGGGATTCTACCCGGTTGATCCGATCAGTGGCCAATATGAGATCGGCTCCCCGTTGTTCCCGGAAGTGAAGATGCATGTAGGTAATGGCAAGACCTTTACGGTTTTGGCTCCAGAGGTCTCTGCGGAGAATATTTATATCCAATCCGTGAAGCTGAACGGACAACCTTATGATAAGAGTTATATCACCCACGAGCAAATCATGAGCGGGGCGACATTGGAGTTCGTCATGGGCAGCCAGCCGGGACCGGTATGGTATACGAACGAATGAAATAGCTCTCTATGATATAATGAAGAGAAGTGCCGTGGTCATATCGCCACGGCACTTTTTTTAATCCGGCTCATGGGAATCTTTCCCATAAGCCTTGACAATATCCTTTACGATGTACCAGAGTACGAACACGACCATTATGCTTCCGATCAATATCTTTCCCACTCTTATGATAGAATCGATGTATTCTTCCATAATGTTATTATTTAAGAGATTACCGTTCGAGGTAAATGTACGGATAAAAATCGGGAAATAAGTCTATGTCTCTAAGATAATTCAGATATTTGTTCTATTTTTGAACATTGTATAAATGACTAAATATAATAGCATGTTAAAACAAATGATAGCCTTGACGGCTTTGATGGTGTCATCCATTGCTTTTGCGCAAGACCGGGAGTATGTAATCGTGGTACATGGTGGTGCGGGGGCGATGGCCGGATTGGAGGAAGATCCGGTTAAGTCGGCTCAATATTACGCCGCATTGGACTCTGCTTTAATGATTGGAGATAAAGTTTTGTCGGCGGGAGGCGAGGGACCGGAGGCGGTTATGGCCGTCATTAATTACTTCGAGGGAAATCCGTTGTTTAACGCCGGAATTGGTGCTACCTGTACGGCGGAGGGAACTTTTGAGTTGGACGCTTCCATCATGGAAGGCAAGGATTTAAGCGCAGGCGCTGTAGCTGGCCTAAAACACGTGAAGCATCCGATCAATGCAGCCTATGCCGTAAAGACAAAATCTCCGCATGTCATGCTGAGCGGAGCCGGTGCCGAGGAGTTCGCCAAGGAACAAGGCTTGGAAATGGTAGAAGACAATATGTATTTCGCTACGCCCAAGACGATGGGGTGGATCGAGAAGTTAAAGCAAGAAAGTAAGAAGAACGGTACGGTAGGCTGTGTCGTTCTGGATAAGCAAGGAAACTTAACGGCCGGGACCAGTACCGGCGGTATGTTCAAGAAACGTTGGGGGCGTATCGGTGATTCGCCCGTGATCGGGGCGGGAACGTATGCGGATAATAACAGTTGCGCTGTCTCCTGTACGGGGCATGGAGAGTATTTTATCCGTCATGCGGTAGCGTTCGATGTGTGTGCCCGCTATAAATACCTTAAGGAAAGCGTAGAGAAAGCGGCGGATTATATCATCCATACGGAATTGAATACGAACGCCGGCAACGGCGGCTTGATCGCCGTGGATAAACTAGGAAATATCGCCATGCCTTATAACAGTGGTGGCATGTTCCGCGGGTATTTATATAAGGAAAGAGATAGTTCCGACGTGAAGAAGGGATATGGAATTGGAAAAAAACTAGTAGTTGCGGATTTTATTAAATAAGTTGAATATATTATCCAATATTGGACAAAAGTGATTGATTTATATTGTATCTTTGTGGCGTTGATATTTGAGGGTTGGGTTATGATAAAAACTAAATTGTAAAATGAAAAGGGGTAAGATTGGAGAAAAAATAGCCATTGGCGCATTCGTTTGCTTGCTTTTGGCGGGATGTACTACAGATGTATATGAACCAACTTTGGAACCAAAGCCTAAACCTATTCCTGAGGTTCCGAAGGATTCTGTTTTTGACTTCTCAATGGAATCGACTTATGATTTAAAAATAAAATATGATGTGCCGGAAGGTTGTCGGGTGCCATTTTTTGTATATGCTGAAAATCCATTGTCTATCGATGAATATGGGAATATAATTTTGAAAGAGGAAGTTAAATGGGTGGATGCGGGATTCACTGATTTAACAGGTGCTTATCTTGAGAAAATTAAAATATCCACTATGACGGATAAGTTATATATTTATACGAGTTTCCCATCTTTGCCCATGTTGATGGTTGCTACTATTAATGGAAAATCTATCTCAGATCCTGAAGAAGTGGATTTGACTTCTAAGGTGGAGACAAAGAGTGTTCTTAGAGGTGCTACATCTTTAAGCGGAAAGTTAGCTCATTTGCATACTCTTGGCGGATGGAAGGGTAATGGCCGTCCGGATTATTTGTTACCAGAGAAAATATCTATTTCTAAGGAAGCCTTGAATACGATAAATAAGATTCTTCCTGAACCGAAGCCTACACCAGAGATTGATAATTATTTAATCGAAGGGGATATTCATGTGACAGAAAAAGCCCACTTAGACATTTATATAGTCTCTACTACGACGGGTGCTCATAATTTGTTCGGTTATTACTGTTATCCAACAGGAAATCCTCCAAAGGATGCCAATGAGATAGAAGATGTAACTATGATTTTCCCTAATTCTATAGTAAATCCAAATATAGTGAAGCGAGGAGAAGGAGTTAGGCTACATTATTATGAGAAAGGGATCGACAAAGGTACTGAGTTCCCTGCGGGGGTATCAATTGGTTGGGTGATCTATAATGATGCCTTTGGTCTAAATCCAAGTTTATCAAAATATAATGGAAAACCTATATATTCAACCTCGACCTTAAATGCGAAGAGAGAAAAATTTATGGCTTCATTTCAAATCAATGGATTCGTGGTCATTGGATTTGAGGATTGGACTAATCAGTTAAAGGATTATAATGATCTGGTGTTTCATATTGAGGCTGACCCGGTAGATGCTATAACAGACAATATTCCGGAGGTAAAACCGGAACCTCCGGTTACGGGTACTGCGACGGTTGACTATGAAGGATTGCTTGCTTTCGAAGACTTATGGCCTCGTCAAGGTGATTTTGATATGAATGACGTGATCCTTCGCTATAAGTCTGTAGTTACTTATAATCATGAAAACCGTATTGTTAAATTAGAGGATACCTTTAAGCTATTGTGGACTGGCGCTACGATACGTAATGGTTTTGGTTATCAGTTAAATGGTGTTAGTCGTACGGATATAGGTGTGGAAGGCGCATCTTTGGATAATTCTCAACGAATGGCTGTTATTCGTGTGTTTGATGATGCGTTGGCAGAAACGGCACATAATACCCAAACTCCGGAGTATACGGTTACGACCACATTCTTTGGTGATGGTTATGAGAAGGATCCTATGATATTGCCTCCTTATAATCCATATATTACGCCTTCTTTAGACAAGGAAGTTCATTTAACGTTATATCCTCCAACGGAGAAAGCAAAGGAAAGCTATTTTGGTACGGATGATGATGAATCTGTATATGGAAAAGGACCGTATTATGTGACGTACAGCAAGGAAAATGGCGAGCAAATGCCTTTTGCCATTCATATTCCGGGAAGTGTGGAGGATTTTGTCGTGCCTGCTGAAAGTAAGTCTATCGATAGCTATTATCCGGGCTTTTTGAATTGGATTCAAACACAAGGTGAAGAGAGTAAGGATTGGTATTTGCATCCTGCTGATGAAAATCCTAAGATTCCTGTAGAATAGTAGAATAATGGTGATAAGATTAGAGAAAGCTGGTATTTATATGAATGCTGGCTTTTTTTGTATCTTTACGCCAAATTCAAGAAAGAATGGCGAAAACAAAAACGGTATATGTCTGCTCTAACTGTGGTGCGGATTCTCCTAAATGGCAGGGTAAATGCCCGAATTGTGGTGAGTGGAATACGTATGTAGAGGAAATCGTGACGAAAGAGCCTGTGGGTAAGCGTCCGGTTCCCGGTATCATGGATAATTCGAAAGTGCGTCCGGTCTTGCTGCGTGATATCACGACGGAAGAGGAGGCCCGTATTGATTTGGTGGACGCCGAGTTGAATAGGGTCTTGGGCGGTGGACTTGTAAAAGGCTCTTTGGTCTTGATCGGGGGAGAGCCGGGAATCGGAAAATCTACCTTGGTCTTGCAAACCGTGTTGGGCTTGACAGGCTTGAAAACCCTATATGTCTCGGGCGAGGAGAGCAGTCGCCAGTTGAAACTCCGGGCGGACCGATTATCGCATGATAATCCGAACTGTTTCATCTTATGCGAGACACATCTGGAACAGATTTTTACGCAAGCGGCCAATATCCAGCCGGACTTGATGATCATAGATTCCATACAAACCATCTTTACGGAAGTCGTGGAATCTTCCCCCGGCAGTGTTTCCCAAGTACGCGAGTGTAGCGCCGCTATCTTGAAATACGCCAAGGAAAGCGGTGTCCCGGTCTTATTGATCGGCCATATCAATAAGGAAGGCAGTATCGCCGGTCCGAAGGTATTGGAGCATATCGTGGATACGGTGTTGCAGTTTGAGGGCGATCAGCATTATATGTATCGTATCTTGCGAAGCATCAAGAACCGTTTCGGCAGTACGGCGGAACTAGGGATTTACGAGATGCGCCAGAACGGGCTTCGTGAGGTCAGCAATCCATCCGAGTTATTATTAACCCAGAATCATGAGGGACTGAGCGGTGTCGCCATCGCCGCTGCTATCGAGGGGGTACGTCCTTTCTTGATCGAGACGCAAGCCTTGGTCAGCTCGGCGGTTTACGGTACGCCGCAACGTAGCGCCACCGGATTCGATTTACGCCGAATGAATATGTTATTGGCGGTATTGGAGAAAAGGGCGGGTTTTAAGTTGATCCAGAAAGATGTTTTCTTGAATATCGCCGGAGGTTTGAAAGTGAATGATCCGGCTATCGATTTGGCGGTAATCAGCTCCATCCTTTCCTCTAGCTTGGATATCAGCATTGAGCCGGGTGTTTGTATGGCCGGAGAGGTAGGCTTGTCCGGAGAGATCCGTCCGGTCAACCGTATTGAGCAACGTATCTTGGAGGCGGAGAAGCTGGGTTTCTCCCGGATTATCATTCCGCATAATAATCTAAAAGGTTTCGATACGGCGAAAAGTAAGATCCAAATCGTACAGGTAAAGAAAGTGGAGGAAGCCTTTCGGCAACTATTCGGTTAATATATAATAAACAATGATAAAAGAATTACAACTCAGGATATTGCCGGAAGAGGCTGTTAATGAGCAATCGCTAAGGCAAGTAGTAGCCCGTGAGACGGGTGAGGCTCCGAAAAATATCCGGGCCGTACGTGTATTGAAACGTTCGATAGACGCACGCCAGCGAACGATATTTGTCAACGTGAAACTGCGTGTTTTCATGAACGAGATGCCCAGCGAGCCGGAATATCAATCGATAGAGTATAAAGATGTCTCGGCAGGGAAACCTGTGATCGTCGTAGGAGCCGGTCCGGGAGGTCTGTTCGCTGCCTTGCGCTTGATAGAGTTAGGTTTGCGCCCCATCATCGTCGAGCGAGGTAAGGACGTGCGGGAACGCAAGAAAGATATCGCCTTGATCAGTCGTGAGCATAAGGTGAACGGAGAATCAAATTATAGTTTCGGTGAGGGCGGTGCCGGCGCTTATTCTGATGGAAAGCTGTATACCCGTAGTAAGAAAAGAGGCTCGGTAGATAAGATACTGAATATCTTTTGCCAGTTTGGGGCCAGTCCCTCTATCTTGGCGGATGCCCATCCGCATATCGGAACGGATAAGCTCCCCCGTGTGATCGAGAATATCCGGGAGCAAATCAAGCGATGCGGAGGTGAGGTACATTTCGAGACCCGTATGGATGCTTTTATCATGAAAGAGAACGAGGTGATCGGCATCGAGACGAATACGGGAAAGAGCTTTTACGGGCCTGTTATCTTAGCTACCGGCCATTCCGCCCGTGATGTCTATAACTATTTATACGAACGCCAGATCCAGATCGAGGCGAAAGGGATCGCGGTCGGTGTTCGTCTGGAACATCCTCAGGAATTGATCGACCAAATCCAGTATCATCGGAAAGAAGGTCGTGGGAAATATCTTCCTGCGGCAGAGTATAGTTTTGTGACGCAAGCGAATAACCGGGGCGTCTATTCCTTCTGTATGTGTCCGGGAGGTTTCGTGGTTCCTGCGGCGAGCGGACCTAAGCAGGTCGTGGTAAATGGAATGTCGCCTTCCAACCGGGGTTCCCGCTGGTCTAACTCAGGGATGGTGGTAGAGATCCGTCCGGAAGATTATTCCGAACTGGTAGGGCAGGAGGAGCTTTATCTTCGGAATGGCGAGAAGGTAGATGCGGATTCCCCATTAGCGTTGATGGCCTTTCAAGAACGTCTGGAAGAGGTCTGCTGGCTAAACGGAGGCATGAAGCAAACGGCACCCGCCCAGCGCATGGATGATTTCATGCGGAAGAAGAACTCTTTCGATTTACCGGTTTCCTCGTATACGCCGGGTCTGCTGGCCTCTCCGTTGCATTTTTGGATGCCGGAATTCGTGACCAGTCGCCTGCGGGAAGGTTTCCGTTATTTCGGTAAGGTCTCTAGAGGCTTCTTGACCAACGAGGCAACCATGATCGGCGTAGAGACCCGTACATCCGCTCCGGTTCGTATCCTCCGTGATCGGGATACCTATCAACACGTCACGGTAAAAGGTCTTTTCCCTTGCGGTGAGGGAGCGGGGTATGCGGGAGGAATCGTATCCGCCGCCATCGACGGGGAACGTTGTGCGGAAGGAGTGTATAATTTAGAATCCAATAAATAAGAAAAATGAAAAGTGGTATGAAAATAGGAATATCCCTTTGTCTGGGAGTTCTTATGTGTTTGAATGCGGGTTGTACGGGAAAGAAGTCTGCCGCGGAAGAGCCGGAATTAACGTACAGTAATCCTTTGTCGGTCCAGTTTGGCGATCCATACGTATTGTTGGCCTCGGACGGACGTTATTATATGTATGGTACCGGTGCCGGGGCTGTAGACGGTTTTTGCGCCTATTCTTCCGATGATTTGATCCATTGGAAGTCGGAAGGGCAGGTTTATCGGGGCAATACGCCCGATTCTTGGGCAATCGCTAATTTCTGGGCGCCGGAAGTGTACGAGCGTGACGGGAAGTTCTATATGTTCTTCAGTGCGGATTGGCGGAAGAATCCGACCAACGAGGAGGAAAATTTCCGTATCGGCGTAGCTGTGTCGGATAAGCCGACCGGACCATTTAAGGAATTGGCCGATGCTCCTTTGTTCGATCCGGGATATCCTGTAATCGACGGAAACTTGATCGAGGATGAGGATGGCCGTACCTATCTCTATTATTCCCGTTGTTGCTATAAGCATCCGGTAGAAAGCGAGATTGCCGATGAGGCAAAGAAGAAAGGCATGTTCGACTCCGTTGAGGAAAGCTGGATTTACGGGGTGGAGGTCGCTCCGGATCTTACGCACGTGATTGGGGAACCCGTACTTCTGCTGCGTCCACCCGTAAAATTGGATGATGCGCAAAGTGAATGGGAAAGTCGCTCGGTTACCAAAGGGGAGGTCGGACGTCGTTGGACGGAAGGCTCTTTCATGCTACGTCACAACGGCTTGTATTATATGATGTATTCCGCTAATTATTTCGGCGGGGCGAATTATGCGGTGGGATATGCCGTGTCCGAACATCCGTTAGGACCGTTTGAGAAGGCATCTAATAATCCGGTGCTGGAGAAGAACGTGGAAAAAGGCGGTATCGTCACGGGTACCGGACATAATAGCGTTACTTGGTCGAAGGACGGAAAACAAATGTATTGCGTTTACCACGGGCGTACCCAGAAGACAGGGGATGAGCGGGTCGTATTCATCGATAAAATGCGAATCGATGAGAATGGCCTTCTAGTCGTGGAAGGCCCTACCACCGATCCGCAATCTATTCAATAGTTATTTATCTCTTCCAGCAACGCCACTCGTTCCAATGAGAACGTAGTGTCGTTGCGTTGGATATATTCCAATAGCTCTTTCGCTCTTGCCCGGAGTTTTTTACCTTGCGCCTCCGGCAAAAGGAAACTTTCTTCCAGCAAGGTCTTGGTCGCCAGTTCCATGCGTTGGAGGCCACACGAGTCATCACCGTCCAGATAAGTGCGGATGCCGTCGATAGGCGTGTTCAGCAAGAAATCGTTATCCAGTTTTAAGGATGTGTAGACGGATTGGATTAACTCGGGGTTCTTGCGTGCCCCATCGTTGGAATTACGATTGAAGATGATCTGGGCGATCACTTTGCCCAGTTCCTCGATCTGTACCATGATGAAATCTCTCTTTAACATAGGAGTGGTGAATTATTCGATCGTTATACTTTGGATGCGGATGTCTTTCTTCGGACGGTCATTCTGGTCTTTCGGCTGGGTGGCGATCTGATCCAGAACGTCGAACCCCTCCGTCAGCTCCCCGAAGATCGTATAAGTGCCGTCCAGATGATGGCAACCGCCTACGGTGGTATAAGCCTTCCGTTGCTCGTCCGTAAATAGCAAATGCCCGGGAGTTGCTTGAATAACGGAGTCTATCTGGGCGTTGATCATTCTCAATCGCTTCTGGTATTCCCGTTTGTTACTCATCTTTATCATATTCAACTCGGCACGGACCGGTGCGTAAAACTCCTTCAGGGCCTTTTGCCGGGCCGGATAGTTGGCGGTACGCTCTAACGTATCCAGTTCGGTTTCCCTATAGACCTTCCCCTGCACGATAAAGAATTGCGACATGTCCGATTTCTTTTGCGGGTTGACATCGTCCGGTTGGCGGGGAGCAGCCAAGGCTCCTTTCTTATGGAAATATTTCTCGTTGATCTCGGGCAGGATCTCGGCGGAAGGATCGCCAAAGCCGCATTTGGCACCGGCGGGAGCGTTCTTGGAATCCGGGGCTCCTCCTTGGATCATAAACTCCGGCAGGACACGGGTGAATAAGGTCCCGTTGAAATCCCCCCGTTTCGCCCGTTCGATAAAAGTACGTGTGTGATTAGGCACATCATCGTACAGGATGGCCTTCATAGTACCTACATTGGTTTTAATAACTACCGTTTTTCCAGCTTCTTGCGCCGAGGTGGCTACCACGCAAAGGAACAATGCTGATAAAATGTAATATATCTTTTTCATGAGATTTTAATTTAAAAGGTAAATATAGGTGTTATGTTGTAAAACACAAAGTAAATGCCTAACTTCGCGTCTTTATTAATAGGTAATAAGATTTTTAAAGATTTTAGCATGGATTGGATAAACGATTTATTATGGGGAGAAGGTATCGGGCATTCTATCCTTTTACTATCTTTCGTGATTGCCGCCGGCATTCAGTTGGGAAAGATAAAGGTGTTTGGGATTTCGCTTGGGATTACCTTGGTGTTGTTTGTAGGTATTATTTTAGGGCATTTTGGGTTTACGGTTAACCACAATGTGATTCATTTCTTTAAGGAATTTGGATTGATCTTATTTGTTTATTCGGTAGGTATGCAAGTCGGGCCGGGTTTCTTCTCGTCTTTTAGGCAGGGGGGAATCACGTTGAATATGCTTGCCTGTGGAATTGTCTTCCTTGGCGTGGCTACGGCTTTGGTATTGCATTTCGTGACAGGTATTCCGATGCCTACGATGGTGGGTATTTTATCGGGGGCGGTGACGAATACCCCCGGATTAGGTGCGGCTCAGCAGGCTTATTCCGATATGTACGGGGTTTCTGATAATACGATCGCCTTGGGTTACGCCGTGGCTTATCCGCTGGGCGTGATCGGTATTATTCTTTCGATCATTTTCGTACGTTACGTATTCCGTGTGAATTTCGATAAGGAGAATGACGATTTGAATAAGGAGGATGCCTCGCATACGAATGAGGCGAAACCGATCTCGCTGGTCGTAAAGAACCCTGCGGTTTTCGGTAAGACGGTAGGGGAGTTATCCGGTTTGATGGATCATCTGGATTTCGTGATTTCCCGTGTATGGCGTAATGATAACAAGCAGATCGAGATCGCTTCCGCCGGTACGATCTTGAATGAGGATGATAAGATTTTCGTGATCACGACAGATCAAGATGCCGAGTCCGTAAAGACATTCATCGGCGAGGAGATCGATATGGAGCGCAAGCAATGGATTCGTATGGAGAGCCAGTTTATCAACCGCCGTATCTTGATCACGAAACCGGAGTTGAACGGTAAGAAGCTGGGACAGTTGAAACTGCGTAAATTATATGGTATCAATATCACCCGTATCAACCGTGCGGGCGTGGACTTGGTCGCTACGCCGGGCCTGACGTTGCAAGTGGGTGACCGTGTGAATGTGGTGGGTACCGAAACCGCTGTCTCGAATGTGGAGAAGGTATTGGGTAACTCCATGAAGCGCTTGAACGAGCCGAATTTGATCACGATCTTTATCGGCATTGCCCTCGGTATTGTCTTGGGTAGTATTCCTATTACGTTTCCGGGCATTCCGCAACCGGTTAAGTTAGGTTTGGCGGGAGGTCCGCTGATCGTGGCGATCTTGATTAGCCGTTTTGGTTACCGTTATAAGCTGGTTACCTATACGACCCAGAGCGCTAACTTGATGTTGCGTGAGATCGGTATCACCCTCTTCCTCGCTTGCGTGGGTATCAGCGCCGGCGATGGTTTTGTGGATACGATCGTGAACAACGGCGGATTCGCTTGGATCGGTTACGGTTTCATTATCACGACGGTTCCTTTACTGATCATCGGTTGTGTAGGCCGCTATTTCTATAAGATCAATTATTTCACCTTAATGGGCTTGATCGCCGGTAGTACGACGGATCCGCCCGCTTTGGCTTACTCGAACGCTACGGCTGGAAACGACGCTCCTTCCGTAGGTTACGCAACGGTATACCCATTGACCATGTTTTTGCGGGTGCTTACGGCGCAATTATTGATCTTGTTCTTCGCTTGATGCGGTAGTTTTTCACAGGTATACGTAATTCCGTTCGAATGGTGTTTTTAGCCATTTGAACGGAATTGTTTTTTTAATTCTTTATTTTAGTTTGTATGTTACTTTTGGATCAAGCCAAAAGTGACATACTAGATCTCGTCAGGCGATTCCGAGTCGTCCCCTCCGGAAGCGGGCTTCTTGCTGATATCGACAGAGGTCTCCCCGGCCTTCTCCGCACGAAGCACGGCTTGCTGAGCCTTGCGGCTGGCCACCGGCTGGAACTCCAATCCGGCGAAGATGTTCTTCAGGTCCTCACCCGGTATATACTGGATGTTGACACCGGTGATGTTTGTAGATGTGAATTTCTCAAGACTCTCCGCCCCCTCGTTGAGTATCTGTAGACGGAATTTGCCTAAATCGCCGAAATCCACCTGCTTTCCCTCTTGGAGGGCATCGAGCAGGTTCTCGACGGTGGAGATCAATACCGCTACCACGTCCGCACGGCTGACGGTGGTTTGCATGGATACCCGGCGACTCAGTTGCTTGAGCGACAGCTCTCCATTGACCTGTGCCGTGGCGTACGCTTTCGCCGGCTCGTCTTTCTTCAAAGGGTTGGGCCGAAGGGCCACGCTGTAATTTAATGCCATAGTTTTGATAATTTAAAATTAAAAATTGAAAATTGAAAATGGGATCGATCTGTTTTCGATTACGAATGTACGACTTCCGGTTTCCTCCGGAATGAGTCTCGTAGAGGCGGTGTGAAATCGAGGGGAATAAGGTGATAAAAGATGAATATTAGTGGATCGGATCGTTGCCGGATTCGTACTTTTTCAGTATCTTTATTCCTGTAAATGAATTGAAAAACACCTATTTTATGCAAACAAACAACGAATATCTGGATGAGTGGCCGGTGCGCCCTTATAGCAAACGGGAGTTGGCCATGGCCTATGCTCCCGATATCAGTCCGTGTTCCGCCCTCAACCGCTTGGCGGGATGGGTCCGGCATCATCAGAAGCTCAGCCATGAGCTGGATGAGACAGGCTACCAAAACCGGCAACGGATTTTCACCTCCCTGCAAGTGGAACTGATCTTTCGCTATTTGGGCCGTCCTTGAACGAGGATCTTCCACGTTCGCTTTCGCATGCGTATATCGGCATCGCTTCATGCGTATATTGACGTTAGCCCACACGTATATCGCCGTGGCCCTATACGGGCGTAGGCGTGAGGCGATGCCGATGTACGTGTGGAGCGTGCGAGTAATGCAAATAATGCAAGTAATGCAGTACCTGTTTTCCCACACACGTGCGTACATACTTAAAAGAAGAGGAGGAAGAGGGATTATGTTTTCTTATAATCCCCTCGTTTTTCTCCCTTTCGGACGATTCCCTGTTTCTGCCAACGTTGCAAGCAACTGCATGCGGTGTTTTTGGGTATCTTCAGCTTCTCGGCTTCTTCCAAGAGGGATTGATAGGTGAAACCCGTATCTAAGGTGATGAAGAGACGTTCTTGGTCGGCCATGCCCCGGTTCTTCACCTCGTTGGCGGGAAGGAACGAGAGTATGTGTACGGCGTGTAGGTACATAGGCTCGGCCAAGGAAAGGACCGCTTGGAAATCATCCTCTTGGATGGAGAGATCCCAGCGGGTGATGATCCCGTCCTTGATATTGTCGGCGCAGATCTGCGAGTCTGGCGTGAGCCGGGGCGACTTGCGCAGGCTGGCGATGAAGTCTCCCGGCTCCTCGGCTTTCGCCTTTTCCCGTCCCAAGGAATTGAAGGAGGTCATCTCTTTCTTATACCTTTTCATCTCCTCCGCCACGGTCGCCCGGATCTCGTCGTGGATCGGTTGCACGAGCATTCG
>OLIL01000148.1_pt1 | contig 62934 bp, 38 predicted proteins | sample 1609701 | NCBI WGS metagenome assembly OLIL01 (sample SAMEA4350146, study PRJEB24818) | metagenome | biome: human; feature: gut; material: faeces | place: Denmark | collected 2013-09
ATGTCTTCATTCAAGTCACTGATGACCAACATTTATCTGGTGAAACGAATTTTTAAAGCAAGCGGGTACACCCCGAACCGAACTTTAATTAGCAAGATTTTCAAAGATCTCTCGTGCTTACAGCGTACAGCTGCTTAGCACATTATTGAATTATTAACGAACTATTGAGAGATTATTTTCGTGAAATATAAACATTTTAAACAGGCCTTACTTTTTAAAGTGGGCTCAGTTAATTTAATATTATTGTTTGTTATTTCGGTGTCTTCTGTATCACATTTAATGCGATTATATGGACAGCCATCCCCACACACCGGCAGCAAAAGACATACCTTGCACTTATCATCATCAAATGGGGCCGATGCTGCCAAATATAGGAATAACAACTATGAAGCGGATAATATCTTCTTCTAATGGAAATAGTATTTCCTGCACGATCAACATGTTTTTATCATTAGGGAAAATATTCGTTCAAAAGTATTGAATGTGTGTTCAAAAGCTTTGAATGTACATTCAAAAGTGTTGAACGGCGGTTCAATACTTTTGAACGGAGATTTTCCCTAATAACAATTACTTTTTCCTCTAGGCTTTTGGAGTTTTTAGATACGGAATAAGTCATCCATAGTGATAACTTTCTGTATTCTTCCTGCATACTCATTGAACTTCAAACCGTATGTTGTGATGAGTGTCAGGTGAAGGGCATTCTTGCATCGGGTTTCTTCCTGAAATGTGCTGAGCTTATGTCGCAAGTTCTTGTCGTAGCTGGCGTTGATGGAGAAGTCATCTTCGCAAAACTTCATTTCGCAGATATTACAGATGTGGTCTGCTCGTTCGATAACCAGGTCTATCTGTGCTCCATCCTTTTCTTTTCTGCTCTTCCATGGGCTTGATTCTGTCTGTACTCCGCTAATGCCAAGCGCCTGTTTGATTTGTGGCAAATGGTAGATGCAAAGTGATTCGAAGGTGAAGCCTCGCCAAGCCGTAAGGGAGGGTGTCAGTAAATTATCCTGCCAAAAGCTGGGATTGGTAGTCTTCTTGCCATCAATGAAGGAGAGATAGAATTTGCTGTAGAAGTCGGTAAGACGATAGTAAACCTCTCTCTTCGGATAGTCGTATTTGACATACGAGGTGATGAAGTCGCTCACTTCCAGAGTCTTCAGAGTTGTGGAGAGACCGCCACCATCTGTAAGTTTCGTCAGTTCCTGTATCTCTTTTCTTGTGTACCCCTGTTGCTTTTTTGCCAGTAATCGTACAATCTTCTTGCAGTCTTCTGCATTGGTAAAGAGAGAAGAGTAGAGACGGTCGAATTCTAACTTGAGTTTGGCGTTTGGCTCGAAGAAGAGGCGGTCTATGTTTTGCGCCAGGCTCTTTCCCTTTTGGAGCATAGATATATAATAAGGTATGCCACCAGTAGCCATATAGCATTGTACCTGGTCGAATTTAGACATTACGATATGGTTTGCCTGGTAAAATCTCTCACATTCCCCCAAGGTAAAAGGGCGGAGCTTGATTTCATCTGTAGTTCGATCGAAGAGTCCTCCCTTGTTGTTGAGGAGTTTGTCTGAAATCCAAGAGGTAGCTGAGCCACAGACGATGAGCATTAAGTTCTCCTTGCCTGCTCCCCATCCATTCCAAAAATGTTCCAAGGCGGTAATGAAGCCAGAACGGGGTGTATCCATCCATGGAAGTTCGTCGATGAATACAACTTGTCGCTTCTTGGTGTCTTTTTTTTCCAGCAAGGATATGAGCGCATCAAATGCTTCCAGCCAGTCGGTTGGAACTCGTTTGATATCGCTGCCATACTTGATGAGCGAAGAGTAGAAATTGCTAAGTTGCTGCTCCTTCAGTTTCTTGCCTTGTAATTCGTATGGCGAGAGTCCTGTGTGGTAGAATGCAAACTTGTCGCCTAACAATTCTCTTATCAGAAAGGTCTTGCCGACTCTTCTTCTACCATAAACTACTGCAAAAACAGGTTTGTTTGTTTGATATAGAGCCTCAATCTCCTTGATTTCAGGCTCTCTTCCTATAATCTCTTGTGCCATAATGATGTCGTTATTTTGCTGCAAAGATACTAAAAATATCGTTTCGCGCAAAATAATGAGTCACTATTTTGCGCGAAATGGGGTAAAAAAGCCATTTCGCGCAGAATAGTGATAGGGAGGATAGTATTTATTAGTCGTGGAAATGTGCGAAAAAACAATGGATTTCCACGACTAATCATACTAATTAACCATTTTTCAGTTCCTCGGCATACTCCTTCGGGAAGATGCCGAACTCCTTCTTGAAGCATTTGGAGAAATACTTCGGCGTGTTGAAACCTACCTGGGTTGCCACATCGCTGATCAGAATGTTAGGGTTCGACCGGATGATGCGCTGAGCCTCCTTCATCCTGATTGTCGTGATGAAGGCGATGACCGTCTGCCCCGTGGTGGTTTTTACCTTATTATATAAAGTAGATTCGCCCATCGCCATATCTTTGGCGAAGGATTCACGGTCGTAGTCGGCATCTGCAAGATGTTGCATCACTACCTCTGTGGCACGAGTGATGAATGCCTGATCTGGGTTGCTCAAATGTAACGCAGTCTGTGTTTCGCTCTCCGTGCTGGTTTGGAGCGCAACTTCTGCCTGAATCTTCTCTATCATCTTCTTACGGTTGGCAAGAAGGGCATTGATCCGGACTTCCAGCTCCTCAAACTTGAAAGGCTTGGTGATGTAGGCATCTGCTCCTGCGGCATAAGCCTCGGTCTTGTCCTCTTCCTTGCTCTTGGCGGTGAGCAGGATGATAGGCAGCTGCCAGAAACTCTTGTCAGACTTCAGCTGCTTGGTCAGTTCGATACCATCCATGATTGGCATCATCACGTCGCTCACCACGAGGTCGAGTTTCTCCTTCATGATGATGTTTTTCGCCTGCTTTCCGTTCTTTGCCGTAAACACATGATAGTTCTTGCTCAATACCTGCAGCATCAGGGCGAGCAGTTCCTCGTTGTCCTCCACCACCAGGATCTTGCTCGCATTCTTTCTGATGAAGATGCTCTGGCGGACAGGTGCCAGCTTAGGTTTGTCTTCAGAAGCAGGTTGGAATTCCAGCTTCGTTTCCTGGCTTGCCTGTCTGATGGCTTCCCGATTTACTGCATTTGTTTTTTCAGAATTGTCTATTTCATCTGGTGCATACGCACTTTTTCTGATAGACAGGGTGATGGTGAAGGTAGTGCCTTCGCCTTCCTGACTTTCACATTGGATATCGCCATGATGCAGTTTCACCAGGTCGTGGGTCAACGACAGTCCGATGCCGGTTCCCGGCATGTTCTGCTTGCGGTAGTCGCCATCGAAGAATCGGGTGTAGAGATGCTTCATCTTCTCTTTCGACATACCGATGCCATTATCCGCGATGGTGATGATAGCCTGTTCCTTGCTGAGGCTGAGTGATACATCAATCTTGCCTCCCACCTTATTATATTTAATGGCGTTGGAGAGCAGGTTGTAGATGATCTTATCCATCTTGTCGGCATCAAACCATGCCATGCCTTCAGTCTTCGGCTTCTCCAGGGATAGGGTAATCTTCTGGTGTTCAGCCATCGGACGGATATTCTCGCAAGCTTCTTCTATGAACGAAATCAGGTTTCTGCGGCTCACGAGCAGATGCAGCTGTCCTGCCTGCGACTTTCTCACTTCCAGGATCTGTTGCAGGAGTCGGGTGGTGCGGTTGATGTTGCTGTCTATCACCAGATAGTCTTCCTCATACTGTGGTGCTCTTTCCTTGAGCTTGTAGATGGTGGCAGAAATGACGGTGAGCGGGGTGAGCAGCTCGTGGGTGATATTGGTAAGGATAACACCCATCTGCAGGCTGTTTCTGGTCTTCACCTGCTCCTTATACCATCTGGCAGCAGCAAAGATGCCGCCTATCAGCATCAGGATATAGAGCATGAAGGCTATTCTGGATGCATACCATGGCGGCAGCACCTTGATGGTGATGGTGTAGGGCAGTTCCTGCCACTGACCATAGCTGTCGGTGGCCTTCAGACGCAATCTGTAGGTTTCTGCGCTTAGGTTCTGGAAGGTGGCTTTGTGAACATCAGGCTTGCAGTATTGCCAGTCTTCATCATAACCTTCCAGCTGGTAGGCATAGACATTCTTGCTGGCATTGCCGTAAGTGAGGAGTACAAACTCGATATCAAACTTCTTCACCTTTGCCGGTATGGTAATCTCCTGGGTATAGTGAGGCATTTCTTTCGAAATATCACTTTTGAGAACAGAGTCCAGCATGGCAAATGGCACGTCGTCTATCAGCAGGTCGGTAATGATGAGCTTGCTGTTCTTCTTGTGATGCTTCATTCCCATAAGAGGAGATGGAGTGAAGGAGAAGAAGCCTGTTCTTCCGCCGAAGAAGATTTCCTTGCCAAACTGATAACTGGCATCCGCCGAAAAATGGACTTCTCCCAAACCGTCTTCCCGGGTAAAGTAAGTGATGTTGCGCAAGTCTTCCGCATCCTGACTTTTCCAGGTAATATAAGCCAGAGACTTGTTGAGCGCTACCCAGATATTGCCGAAAGCATCGCCTTCTATGGAGAAGGTCTGGTCATCCGGAAGATGAATCTTTCGGTTCTGGTATTCAAAACGGTCTTCCTCCTTATTATATAGGAAGAGTCCGCCACTGTTTGATATCGCCCAGAGTCTGCCCTGCTTGTCCTCCATACATTTCTGGGCATCATTGATGGCAAACAGCTGGTTTTTAAAGCTGTATTGCTTGTATTTCAGCGATCGGATGTTCTTGGGATTTCCCGAAATGCGGATGATGCCTTCATTATTGGTAGAGACCCAGATGTTACCCTGCCTATCCTGGCAGATGTTACGGATGTCACAGCTGCTGAAGTCGTTTTTACCTTCTTTCATGGTCAGGAAGTAGCCTGTATTGTCTGGATACACGATACTCATACCATTGCGGCTTCCTATCCACATGGTTTTATCCTTTGATTCGAAAACAGCATTGACAAAGTCTTCTTGGATGTATTTGGTATTGCTGCGATTCAGTTCGAAGGCATTTCCCTCCTTTGGTTTGACTACGATACCATAGTTGTTGACCGCAAACCAGATTTCCCCATTGCTTCTTTTGGCAATGCTGGTGATACTCGTGGTTAGCGTATAGTCGTGCAAACTGCCAAAACCTGGAATTTCACTATTATAATAGGTGGCACCGGTGTATCTGTTGTAGAACGCTACTCCGTATGGGTTGAGCCCCAGCCAGAACCATGCTCCATCGGTGGTTAGTATGGCATTCACGTAGTTGATGGTAGGGGCATTCTGAAGATTTCCCAGATGCCACTGCCTGAAGAGCGATGGTGTGGTAGTAATCTGCAGGACTCCATCATTCTGCGTGCAGAGCCAGATGTTGCCCCCCCCATCTGTGCAGATATCATTGCAGTAGATGAGTCGGCTGTTGCCTATCTGGGTATATTTCTGCCAGCTGGCCTGCGGCAGGTTTTCGTCGAGAAAGCAGATGCCTTCTCTTGTGCATGCCCAGAGAGTATGCGTAGTAGGGTCTTCTACGAATTTATAGAAGATGTCGAAATTATTGGTTGTATAGGGATATTGATGATATTGCGGATTCTTCAGATTGTCCGGATTGCTGATGCACAGCACTCCGTACCCCCAGGTTCCTACCCAGAGACGATGGTTTCTGTCGAAAAAGAGCGAGTAGGCTGAATTCATGTCATTCAGCTTCGGATAGCTTCGGAATACGTTGCTGCTACGTTTCAGACGCATCAGTCCGGAAGACCAGGTACCGATGAGAAGGTCGCCGTTTTTGTCTTCAGTTACACATTTTACGCTGAAAGAATTGAGGCGCTGTTTCTTTCCGTTTTCATCGATGCGCCAGGCATTCCTGGAAGTATAGGTATAGAAGGATTCATTTTCCGGATTGAAATAAGATAATCCTCCATCTGTACCAACCCAGAGTGTACCATCTCTCGAAACAAAGAGATGGTAGATGATTCTCTGATCTTCGCTTGGCAGGAAATAGGTCTTGAAAACGCCAGTCTTCCGGTTTATCTTTACCAGGCCGTTTCGGGTTCCCAGCCAGAGGTTCTGCTCGTGGTCTTCTGCCATGGAACGGATGTCGTTGTTGGGAAGAATACCTGGAGAAAGAGCATTCGATTTATACGATTTCACGGTATAGCCATCGTATGATTTGAGTCCGGAATTGGTTCCCACCCACATCATTCCTTCGCTATCTAGTATCATGCAATGGCTTTCAGACGCTGGCGAAATGTTAAAAGATGCAATGCTGCGGTATGGAAATGTTTCCGCTTTAGCAATGATGCAGCACACAAAAGTCAGTATCAAATATATCGTTCTCATCTTGATTATTAGTATTTCTTTGTATTTTGGGTACAAATTTACAGCTTTTTCCCGAATTTTTCCCTTATTTTCTCGAATTTTTCCCTAATATATGATAAAAAAGACCGAATTTTGCAATTGTGAAGCAATAAAAGTTGCCTTGGCGAGAGCGAAGGCGGCACTTTACATTTTTTTTACATAAACAGTATAATATAAACTAATAAATTAAAATACAACTTAAAATGGAAAATCTTAAGCTAATAACATCGTCTAGAAGATTGATGGCTTTGGCAGCTTTGGCAACTGGCGTTGCTTTGCCTCCACAATCTATCATGGCAGCTTCTACAGCTCAGGTTGTTCAGCAGTCGGGTGTCGTTAAAGGTCAGGTTCTTGATCCTTCTGGTGAGCCGGTAATCGGTGCTACCGTAAAGGTTAAGGGTTCCAAGACGGGTACTGTTACCGATATTGATGGTAACTTCTCGCTCAGTGCTGCTCCAGGTGCTATGGTCGAAGTGTCTTATATAGGTTATAAGACCATGACGGTAAAAGCTGGTAATGGTCCGTTGAACGTTACTTTGGAAGACGACAATCAGGCTTTGAGTGAAGTAGTTGTCGTAGGTTTCGGTACTCAGAAGAAGGTAAACCTCACTGGTGCTGTCTCTGTAATCGACAGCAAGGAGATTGCTTCCCGTCCTGTTGCCAATGCTACCCAGGCATTGCAGGGTCTGGTTCCTGGTTTGCAGATTTCCAGTTCATCTGGTTCTATGGATGCTACTCCTAATGTAAATGTACGTGGTACTACTACCATTGGTGAGGGTTCCAAGGGTACTCCATTGATCTTGATTGATGGTTCTGAGGGTGATTTGAATACCATCAACCCACAGGATATCGAAAGTGTATCTGTATTGAAGGATGCTGCTGCATCTTCAATCTATGGTTCCCGTGCACCTTTCGGTGTAATCTTGGTTACTACCAAGAAAGGTAAGTCGGGTAAGGTTACAGTCAACTATAATAACAGCTTCCGTTTCAGCGGAATGATTCGTGGCAAGCACATGATGAACTCTGTTGACTATGCAGCATGGGTAAACGATGCTCATACCAATGGTGGTAGTGGTGTGTTCTTCGATCAGGAGCGTATGGATAAGATCGTGGCTTATCACAATGCCACTCCTGTAGGTCCTGGTACCCGAAAGGATGCCAATGGTAACCTGCTCTACGGTATCGATTCCAGCAACGGCACAACATGGAATGATGGCTACGCCTATGGTGTAGATGACGTAGATTGGTATGATGCCTTGTATAAGAGCACAGCCTTCTCTCAGGAGCATAACGCAAGTGTGAGCGGCGGTAATGATAAGTTTAATTTCTATGCTTCTTTCAACTACCTGCACAATGGCGGTTTCATGAAGCTGGATAAGGATAAGAACGACCGTTACAATACGGCAGCTAAGATTGGTGCGCAGATTACCGATTGGCTGCACCTGGATTACTCTACCCGCTGGACCCGTACCGATTTCCAGCGCCCTGCTAATTTGACCAACAGTCTGTATCAGGACTTGGCACGTCAGGGTTGGCCGGTATTGCCTTTGCAGGATCGCAACGGTTACTATTATTCTGCACCTTCTCCTGCCCTCGGTCTGGCTACAGCAGGTAAGGATACCAAGGAGCGTGACATCCTGAACCAGCAGGTGAACCTGTTGATTGAGCCTATCAAGAACTGGAGAACTCATATCGACTTCACCTATCGTTCAGAGAATACTGCACGCCACTGGGACAAGAAGATGCTCTACAACCATGATGTTGCCGGCAATCCTATCGTTTACGACAAGGGTTCCAATGTTCATGAGGATGAATATAAGGAGAACTACTATAACTTCCAGGCTTATACCGAGTACAACTTCTCTCTGGCTAAGAAGCATAACTTCCACGTAATGGGTGGTTTCCAGGCAGAGCAGTTGAGAAAGACCGAATTCGGTCTGCAGCGTAATGGTATCTTGGATGAGTCTCGTCTGGAGGTGGATCTGACCAATGGCTTGAGCTACGAAGGCAAGGAAATCGTTCCTTCCGTGAATGGTGGGCGCAACCAGTGGCAGACAGCGGGCTTCTTCGGCCGTTTGAACTACAACTATGATGAGAAGTATCTTTTCGAGTTCAATATCCGTCATGATGGTACATCCAAGTTCCGTAGAAACAATATGTGGAAGACCTTCCCATCTTTCTCTTTGGGTTGGAACATCGCTCACGAAAACTTCTGGAAGCCATTGGAGAATACTGTAAATACCTTGAAGCTCCGTGCATCTTACGGTTCTTTGGGTAACCAGAATATTGATAACTGGTATCAGACCTATTCTACAGTAGCTTATAATTCTGTCGCAGGTGCCTGGCTTCAGGGTGGTAAGAAGACCAACATTACTGCAGCTCCAGGTCTGGTTTCTGCAGCCTTGGGTTGGGAAAAGGTAGAAAGCTATGATGTCGGTCTCGACTGGGGTGCTTTCAACAACCGCCTGACTGGTTCCTTCGATTACTATGTACGTAATACCAAGGACATGGTAGGTCCTGCTCCTGAGTTGCCTGCACTTTTGGGAACTGCTGTTCCTAAGACCAACAATACTGACCTCCGTACCACTGGTTGGGAGTTGCAGATTGGCTGGCGCGATCATCTGGAGAATGGCTTGAACTATGGTGTAACATTCAATGTTTCAGATGCTCAGGCTAAGGTAACCCGTTATCCAAACAACCCTACCGGTTCCTTGTCTAGCTATATCGAGAACCGCAAGGTAGGCGAAATCTGGGGTTATGAAACCATCGGAATTGCCAAGACTAATGATGAGATGAACCAGCATCTGGCTACCTTGCCAAATGGTGGACAGAGCCAGCTTGGCGACAAGTGGGCTGCTGGTGATATCATGTACAAGGACCTGGATGGCGACGGCAAGATCTCTAATGGAAGCAATACATTGGCAGACCATGGTGACTTGAAGGTTATCGGCAACAAAACTCCTCGTTATCTCTTCGGTCTTGATCTCACCGCCAGCTGGAAGGGGTTCGACTTCCGTGCATTCATGCAGGGTGTCATGAAGCGTGATTATTCTGATGCGAGAGAATTTCTGTTTGGAGCTACCGACTCTGGTGTATGGTGGGCTGCAGGTATTACCGGCGTTCAGGACTACTTCCGCGATTCAGAAACCTGGTCTGTCAAGAATGGCTACGAATCAGAGAATCTGAATGCCTATCTGCCACGTCCGCAGTACAGCGGGAAGAACATCCATACCCAGACACGCTATTTGCTCAATGCAGCTTATTTGCGTATGAAGAACCTTCAGATTGGCTATACCCTGCCACAGAGCTTGGTTTCAAAGGCAGGTTTGGGCAATGTCCGCTTCTTCGTTTCAGCAGAGAATTTGTTCACTATCACCGATCTTCCAAGTCAGTTCGACCCAGAGACCATCGATACCGATTATGGTAATGGTTATCCTCTCTCTCGCACTTTCTCTTTCGGTGTTAACGTTACATTATAATTAAAAGGAGATATTAATATGAAATTCAAACATATAGCACTTATGTCATTGGCACTTGCTGCATCCTTCTCTTCTTGTAGTGATTATCTGGAGCAGGAGCCACCATCAAGCTTACCTTCTGATGGATTCTTTACTTCAGAGGCAAAGGTGAAAGCTGCTGCCGATCAGTTCTATGGTGATGTCTTGCCAGGACACGCCAACTGGAGCTATGGTCTCTATGCCGGAGATGTGAATACCGACAACCAGATCAACTGGAATGGTGATGGCAAGTTTGCCACAGGACTTTGGAAAACAGCCAATGATAACGGCAACTGGTCTTGGAATAATATCCGCAACATCAACTATCAGCTCAATTCTATCCTCGAGGCTCAGAAGGCTGGTAAGATTTCAGGTAGTGAGGCTATCATCAACCAGTATATTGGTGAGATCTACTTTATGAGAGCATACTGCTACTTTGATATGTTGCAGAAGTGGGGCGACCTTCCTATTGTAACCGAGGCATTCCCTGACAATGAGGAAATTCTGGTGGCTGCCAACAAGCGTCAGCCTTGCAACGAGGTGGCTCGTTTCATCATGGAAGACTTGGACAAGGCTATCTCGCTGATGCAGGATGGTTTTGACAAGAACCATACCCGTATCTCTCCAGATGCAGCCCGCCTGTTCAAGAGCCGTGTAGCTCTCTACGAGGGTTCTTGGCTGACTTATTTTGCCGGCACAGCTTTCGTTCCTAACGGCGAGGGATGGCCAGGCAAGGCTAAGGAGTATAATGCCAACTATCAGTATCCTACAGGTTCTGTTGATGCTGAGGCTAAGTATTTCCTGCAGGAGAGTGCCAAGGCTGCCGAAATGGTAGCTGACAAGTATAAGGATCAGTTGATGGTGAACACCGGTACTATTCCTCAGAAGGAAGGTGATCCTCAGAACCCTTACTTCAATATCTGGGGTACTACAGATATGTCGGGTACACCTGAGGTTATCCTTTGGCGCCAGTATAGCAAGGAGTTGGGTGTAGTCAATAATGTGGAGGTTGGTGTCCAGCATGGAGACTTTGGTGTAGGTCTCACCCGCTCTATGGTAGAGGGCTATGTGATGAAGGATGGTAAGCCTATCTATAATTCAGCCTATACCTATAGCGACCAGACTATCGCCGATGTAGCTACCAATCGTGACCCTCGTCTCACCATCTTCCTGAAGGTTCCTGGACAGAAGAATGTATTCAAGAATATGTCTGCTCCTGAGGATCACTATGTCATCGACGAGCCATATCCAACCATTACCACACGTAATGCCGAGAATGACTATTCTACAGGTTATGCAATCCGTAAGGGTGGTACCTTTGATAAGGCTAATACAGGTAATGGTAACTGCTACAATGCAGCTGAAATCTTCCGTGCTACCGAGGCGCTGCTGAACTACATGGAGGCTGAGTATATGTTGACCAACAGTCTTTCTGGCAAGGTTCTGGAGTATTGGAAGGATGTACGTAAGGCTGCCGGCTTCACAGGTGATGCTGTTAACCCACAGGTTACCATCGATGCTACTGAGATGAGCAAGGAAACTGCCGACTGGGGTTCTTACTCTGCAGGCAAGCAGTTGACCGATAAGATTCTCTACAACATCCGTCGTGAGCGTCGTTGCGAGTTGATTTCAGAAGGTCTTCGTGGTATGGATTTGCAGCGCTGGCGTTCATACGATCAGTTGATGACAACTCCTGCTCACATGGAGGGTATTCATCTCTGGAATACTCCAATGCAGAGCTGGTATAACAACCTGAATGCAGATGGCTCTTCTAATGCCAACGTATCAAGCTCTTCTCTGAGCGAGTACTATCGTCCATTGGAGGTGAACATGACAGCTACCAACAGCTACAAGGATGGTTTCACCTGGCACATGGCTCACTATCTGCAGCCACTTCCTATCAAGCAGTTCCTGCTCACCGCAAGTGATTATGCTTCTGTAGAGAAGAGTCCATTGTATCAGAACCCATATTGGCCAACATCAGCAGGTCAGTCAGCAGAGAAGTAATCTTCTAGACTAAATAAGTATTCTAATAAATAAAGGCTCAGATGAAATTGTCCATTGATGGATAATCTCTTCTGAGCCTTAATACAAACTCAGAGCATATATAAAAAGATAGGAATTCGAAAAGGAGATAATTAGGTACTGTTAAGCGGGGTTAAAAACGTTAATAAATAAATATAAGTTTTTGGGGGGCTGAATTTTTTATATAAATTTGCGTCTAAAAAATAACAAAAACGATGAATAAACAAGTAATAATTAACAATCTAAACACGTCAAAAAAGAATTGTGTTATTGTGTCTGTTGGCGATGGAAGCTTGCATCGTCAATTGTGCTATGATACTGCTAATTTTGATTTGCATTTGCTTGTTTATGACGATACTTATAATAAGTATCTTGGGGATTCAAAGTTTGTATGTAAACTGAAAGGTTACAAAATGGATATGTCTTTTCAATATTTTCAAATGCACCCTCAGTTTATAGAACAGTATGATTATTTCCTGTTGTTGGATGATGATATTCAAATCTCAGTAGATTCGGTCAATAAGTTATTTGAATTGATGAAGGAATACAGGCTTAAAATCGCTCAACCTTCATTGAGTACTTCTTATTATACGTATGAACATACATTGCACAATCCAATGTGTACAATACGATATACTAATTTTGTTGAAATGATGATGCCTTGCTTTTCACGTGAAGCTCTTATGGCAGTGATGGGTACATTTGAAGATCATGTGCGTTGGTGTGGTATAGAGTATCATTGGCCTTTATTGATAAATAGCAATAAAAGAGATATAGCCATTGTTGATTCTGTCCAGGCAGTTCATACCCGTCCTGTACAGACTATAACAAACGAGAATTATCAAATTATGCTAGAATATTTACAAAAAAACAAACTTAAAAAAGAAATTGCTATATATATGGAATGTACCTGTTCCGATACAGATTATGAGGATTATAAGAAATTGAGGAAAAGAGTAGATGACATAATAGTAGAGCTTACAAATGGAAAACTATATAGGATGTTGACTTCCGAGTTGGTTCCTGTAGTATGTTTTTTCTGTTTATATTCTATGGTTTCAGAAAAGAGAATATATTTGGATATGGCAAAAAGAGCTGTTGATGAAATATATTTCAAGCATCGTGCTGATATTGAATCTTCAGTAACGGAACAGGAAATTCGAAAATTATCAGTTTTTGTCGATTATTTACGGCAGTATGATATTTCTCTGTGTGAAATTATGAAGTTTCTGCCAGAAGTTGATAAACGGGCTACTAGCTTTGCTGACGTATTAGCTATACTCAATATCAATGATGATTATGTAGATACAGATGTAATGGATTCTGTAAAAAAGGGGGTTAAAATTTGTTTGGAACTCTTGACGGAAGAAAAGTATAAATATAAGTTTTTTTAGTATTAATCTTTTAAATTTTGGAATTATGCAGATAATTAAGAAAATCAAACCTGCGAATGTAGTTGATAAGGATTCTATGTTTCATATCCTTGGTGGCAATAACACTAATACGTCTGATGGCTGTACTTGTCAGGGCAGCGGTGATAACATTAATGGAGCTAGCCATTGTCATTGTGTTAACTAATGAAAGTTAGTAAGTATAATATTTACGTAGAAAAAGAAGGCCGCAAATTTGTTTATAACCAGTTGCGGTCTTCTTTACTCGAAATAGACGAAGAACTATTTCGACGACTGTCCGTGCCAGATTCTGAAGTGGATACTTTGGATGAAGAAATCTTGGAGGAGTTGCATGCCAATGGTGTGGTCTGTGACACCAATCTAAATGAAGAAAATATAATTTTAGCAAATTGTAAGATTCGTCGTTTCTCCAACGATATGGCAAGGGTGACGATTCTTCCAACGCTGGATTGCAACTTTCATTGTTGGTATTGTTACGAAAACCACCATGATGGTTTTATGACTTCCGAAGATGTAGCGAAAGTCCTTGAATTTTGCAGGAAAACCATAATAGACGGAAAAATTAAACACTTTCAGTTAGATTGGTTTGGCGGTGAACCCCTGATGTATTTTCAAGAGGTGGTCTATCCGATTTCAAAAAAAGTACAAGAAATCTGTGCCAATAATAATGTGGCTTTTCGGAATACCATTACAACAAATGGTTATTTAGTAAATTCTTCCATGATAGAGAAACTAAAGGAGATTCAGCTAACATCATTTCAGATTACCTTGGATGGAGGAAAACGTTTCCATAACAAGACTCGTTTCTCAAAAGATGTTCATAATTCTTATGAGGTTATAACTTCTAATATCATAGCCTTATGTAGGGCGATTCCCAATATAGACATGACGGTTAGAATTAATTATACCCCAAAGAATATGGAGTCTATAGATGAAATAGTGAACGTATTTCCTTTGGATATACGAAATAAAATAACCGTCATGCCTCAGCTTGTCTGGCAATTTAAAGATGACCGTAATATGCAGGGTGACGATATAACTCGAAAAATGGAGCTGTTTGTCTCTCATGGATATAAAAAGAAATTAACTGATTTGTCGTGTTATCAGTGTTATACAGAAAACATGAAACAGTTTGTTGTTAATTATGATTTGTCTGTATTCAAATGTACTGCCCGGGATTTTTCCGAAAAGTATTCAATTGGTAAAATTGACAATGATGGTGAATTTGTGCCGAATAATCATTTTTACGATTACTTCGTCCGGTCTTCTTTTGAAAATGAGAGTTGCCTGGAATGTAAATTGCTACCTTCATGTTATGCCAATTGCATTCAAAAGCAGGTAGAAGGACAAAAAATTAATTGTAATAAAAAACAAATTGAAAATAGCGTAAAGAACAACGTTCTTTTGTACTTGTCACAAAAACAATAATGCCTATGAGACATGCCTTTATTATATTAGCTCATAATGAATGGCAAATATTGGGAAAGGTTTTGGAATATTTGAACCATAAAGAATGTGATCTATTCTTGAATATAGATTGCAAGGCTACTGATATGCCTGTAATCAACGATTTGCTTGACCGCAATAACCGAATAAAGTATTGTGGTCATGACAGATTGCATTGGGGAGGTTATAGTATTTTGAAGACTGAAATCAAGATGCTCAATATTGCGATAAATAATTCAAATGCAGATTATTATCATATCATAAGTGGGCAAGATTATCCCATAAAGCCCTACGAAAGCTTCCTGCAATTCTTCGACAATAATCCAGGGAAAAGTTATTTTGACTGTAGAATAGCTACGTTTAGAGAAATTGATCGTCGGTTGTTGTATTTCTTGCCTTATGACTATTATCAAGTAAGAAATCCTAAGAGGTATTGTATTACCAACTTCTTGCGAGGCTTTCAGGTGAAATATCAAATAAAACGCCCAACATCCCATTTCCCAGATAAAATTTATTTGGGATCACAATGGTGTTCTATGACAAGAGAGGCATGTGCATTTTTGTTACGTTACACAAAGGAACATCCAGGCTTTTTAAAGCGTTTGAATCATACATTTGCATCTGAAGAAATTTATATTCATACCGTACTTTTGAATTACTATGATGAAGATAAAATTTGTTCGGAGAATAACTTGAGATTCATCAGGTGGAGAGAAGAAAACGGAAATCGACCAGCTAATTTGGGAGAAGAGCACTTTAAGTTTATGCTTGATAAAAATCACTTCTTTGCACGTAAAATGGTTTCGCCAATAAGTACAAAGTTGATGGAATATATAGACTATTATCTTTTAGAACATTTTCATGAATATGAGAGTTGCTTTGATTATGACAATAGAATAGCTGAAAGCCTTGTTGAGGTCATGAAAGTTCTAGATATTTCTTCTGTACTGGTAGTAGGTGATAACTTGATTTATTTAGATGCTCTTCTTGGAATGGAAATTCTAGCTAATGGTATTTGTGACAACGATCAAGCTTTCCATTTGGCTCAAAAGATGAATATAGCAGAGTATTGTCAAGTTGTAGATTGGACTCAGCCAATTTATGTTGAGGATGATGACAAATATGATTCTCTGCTTTTTCTTAATCAGTTAGGTGGAAATAATGAGATATTAAGGTATCTTGGAAATTTGTCAGAATTGACTAGTCATTATATGTTCTTCATAGAAGAAAATATGCAAGAGTCTCTCAAAGATACATTAGAAAAGTCAATTGCTTCATTTCACCTCAAAAGTAATAGTGAGCTTAGTAAAATGCTGCTGGCAGAATTTGATATGATAGAAAATCTACAAGTATGTGTATTAATTAAATATTGATAAGATGAAACATTTATGCTTAAAAATATTGCTGGTTTTTACCTTTTGTGTAATGAACTTAATAGCCGTCGCTCAGCCTGTTGGTAGAACGATAGAGTTGATTGGCTTTGTGATGGATTCATTTACTGATTATGGCTTGGAAAAGGCTAAAGTAACATTGATGTCAACAGACAGTACTGTTATAGATACAATGTCTGTGAGAAATCGCCGTCCTTCTGGTTATATGGTTTCTTCTTCTTTTTCCTTCAAAGTTCCTGCTAAGGTTGAATCATATATCATAAAGGTAGATTGTGAAGGCTACAAGTCTATTACGACCAATTACAAATTAAAGCATACAGCAAGAGTCTTACGGCGGTGGATTCCAGCTATAAAACTGGTAAGGCTTAAGCCTAAACATAGCCTGACTGGTGATAATGAGTTGGGTGAGGTAACCGTGCGTGCTACCAGAATCAAGTTCTTTCACAAAGGAGATACCTTGGTGTATAATGCAGACGCATTCAACCTGCCGGAAGGTTCCATGCTTGATGAGTTGATCAGGCAGATGCCGGGTGCAAGAATTGAAGCCAATGGAGAAATCTTTATTAATGATCAGAAAATAGATTACCTTACTTTAAATGGCAAACAGTTGTTTAAGGGAAATAATCTGGCTTTGTTGGAGAATATGCCGTATTATACGGTAAAAAGTCTTAAAGTCTTTGAGCAGAGTAAAGAAAAGAATCGCAACCTGAATACAAAGACAGACTTGAAAGACTATGTGATGGATGTTCTCTTGAAAAAGGAATATAGCCAAAATAATTTCGGAAATATAGAAGCAGGTGTCGGTACTAATGACAGATGGCAGGTAAGAGGATTTGATGGGTATATGAAAGGTTCTGTAAATGCTTCTGCATATGCTAACCTTAACAACGTCAATCAGTCGAGCGTGCCTGGCAGCGATGGATCATTTTGGGATTCAGACAGCCCAAAATCAATTATGAATACTAAAAAAGTTGGCGTGAGTACTATTGCAGAGAAAACCGGTGGAACTTTTTATGTTTCTACAGATTTGGCTGCTCAATGGCAAGGCGTAGATTTGGATGAGCAGAAAAAACAGATCAGCATATTGCCTCAGACCAACATCAATAAAATATTTCAGAATTTAAATGACAGCAGGAATTCTTCCTTCAGTTTGAATAACAAGATTACGAAGATGGGTATTTCCTATTTTCAGTTTCAGACTATGGTGGATTATGGCAGAAGCAAAAATGATGACTTGAACAAATATGCGCTGTTTGATAAGGATATACCATCAAATTCTTCTGTGTTGCAGCTTTTTGATGCTATAGATGAAGGTGGCAGAAATGCCTTTGACTATTTGCAGAATTATTCTATCAACAAGGCGAATAACAGGGCACATAATTTTAGACTTCGTGAAAATATAGAAATGTCGCAAGCCTTGGCCTGGGGCGATGATCTCATTTTTCATGCCGATGCTTCATACTCAGACAATAACCAAAAACTAGGAGAGAATAGTCATATAACCTATTATCTCCCGGTAAATGATTCTATTGTCTCTTATGTAGCCAATGATAACACCAAGACGAAATCTTATTCATATACATTGGAAGGTTTTTATCATTTCAACTTCTTGAATAATACGAGTCTGGAAATCGGATACCGTTATACCCAGGGTAACGAGTCTGTTTCACGTCAGCGTACCTTGGATGATCTGTATGATGCCAATAGCTATCATTCCAACAGCCTGTTCAGGGAGCATAAACCTATGGTAAACTGGGAGTATAAAAAGGGTAAGTGGCAATTGATAGCGGGCTTTGATGTGCGTATGCTTAGCAAGAATATGAGTTATAGTAACTCTTCGGTAGATACTACTCTTACGAGGAGTTATGTTGATCTGTGTCCAAGATTCCGACTCAAATGGCAGGGAAAAAATTCCAGGATTCATTTCTTCAACAAATTGGAATCCTATCGCAAACCATCAGTGTTAAACTTGGTTGAAACTATAGATTCATCTCATCCGCTAGTGATGTCAACCGGTAATAGTAGATTGAAAAAAGAATCGATGTACGATTATCAGTTTACCTATGCATGGCATAATACTGAACGCCAGTGGGATGTAAACTTTTCTTCACAATCTCAGTTTATGCTTAACTCGATAATAATGTGTTCATTGTACGATGATAAGAATGGTAACTCTCTTGTAATTCCCCAGAACGTGAAAGGGAATTGGGCATCATGGAATCGTTTGTATGTTGAAAAGGGATTGGGAAAATCGAGGGCATGGAATATCAACAATGAAATTGTTTACAGGAAAGATGTTACAACTCTTATGTCTGGACATATGAATGAAGGTCTTCAGACTAGCAAAAAAAAGCGAGATATCATTGATGAAACAGCTAGATTAGTCTTTCAGCACAAGGAGTTAACGTTGAAATTAAATGCAGGTTTTAGCTATAATAGTACAAGAAACAAGCTGAATTCCATTAATTACGAAGCCTGGGACATAAGGTATGGTTTTAATCTTGCATGTCGCCTGCCATGGGATATTAAGTTCTCCGGTGACTTGACCTCCTTGACGCGTAAAGGTTATAAATTAGAGGAAATCAATAAGACAAGAGTTGTAAGTAACATTTCCTTGTATAAGACATTCTTGAAAGGTAAGATTACCGTTCAATGTAAGGCTTATGACATATTCCATCAGTTGACTAATTTCGATAATGGATTTTACGAACAGGAGTTGACTGAGGCGACATACAATTGCATCCCTCGTTATGGAATGATTTCCATAGGATACAGATTCGGAAAAAAGTAACTGATTATGATTAAAGGCTTTCCCCATTATCAGCAACTCGACGAGATGGACTGCGGTTCCACCTCGTTGCGGATGATAGCGAAATATTACGGTAAGGAGTATTCGGCAGAGATGTTGCGCAATCATTGCCACATCACCCGCAACGGTGTGTCGATGCTCGGCATCAGCGAGGCAGCCGAGTATCTGGGCTTTCGTACGCTGGGAGTGAAAATCACTATGGAACAGCTGGCCCACGATGCCTCCCTGCCCTGCATCCTTCACTGGAACCAGAACCATTTCGTGGTCTGCTATAAGGTAAAGAAGAACCGGAGCGGGCGCTACCGCTTCTATATCGCAGATCCCGCTTCCCAGAAGTTGTGCTATACTGAAGAGGAGTTCATGCGCTGCTGGCTAAGCACCAGTGTGCAGGGACGGGACTGTGGTATGGCATTGCTGATGGTGCCGGGAGTGAACTTTGGCAAGCGCAAGGAGGAGTGCGAGAACCACAGGCAGAGCCTGGGGTTCTTTTTCAAATATCTCAAGCCCTACCGCCGTCAGGTTGTGGTTCTCCTGCTTGGGATGTTGCTGGGCAGCTTGTTGCAGCTGGTGTTCCCTTTCCTGACCCAGGCGTTGGTTGACAGGGGTATCAATGGAAAGAACCTGGGCTTCGTCACGCTCATCCTCATCGCCCAGCTCGTGCTTTTCATCGCCCAGCTCAGCGTGAACTTTATCCGGGGCTGGATATTGCTGCATGTGAATACCCGAATTGACATTGCCCTGATTTCAGATTTCCTGGTCAAGCTGATGAAGATGCCGCTCCATTTCTTCGATACAAAGAAGATTGGCGACCTGATGCAGCGCATAGAAGATCATTCCCGCATAAAATCGTTCCTGATGGGCAACTCGCTGGGTTTCATCTTTTCTCTTGCCAACTTTGTCGTGTTCTCAGTTGTGCTCGGTTATTATAGCCTTCTCGTGCTTGGTGTGTTTTTGCTGGGCAACACCTTATATATATTATGGGTTGCATTCTTCATGAAGTATCGCCGTGAATTAGACTATAAGCGCTTCAGCCAGTCGGCTACCGAACGCAACAAGATGATTCAGCTGATACAGGGAATGCAGGACATCAAGCTTAACAACTGTGAGCGTCAGAAGCGCTGGGAATGGGAACGTGTGCAGATGAGGCTTTTTCGCATCAGCGTGAAAGGGTTGACCATCGGTCAGTTTCAGCAGTCTGGTTCCGTTTTCTTCAGCCAGTCCACTAATATTCTCATTACGTTCATTGCAGCCCGTAACGTCATTCATGGCGATATGACGCTGGGTATGATGATGTCTCTCACCTATATCATCGGTCAGCTTTCCGCTCCTATCAACGACTTCATCAGCTTCATCCAGTCTGTTCAGGATGCCAAAATCAGCCTGGAGCGACTGAATGAGATTCATTCACAGCCCGATGAGGATACTGACCTTGATGACAAGGTTACCGAACTGCCTGAGGACAGGACCATCCGTGTAGAGCACGTTACTTTCAGCTATGATGGGGCTGAGCGTAACTATGCCCTCAATGACGTCAGCCTGGAAATACCAGAACGTAAGGTGACGGCGATTGTGGGGGAGAGCGGCTGTGGCAAGACCACGCTTATCAAGCTCCTGCAGGGTTTTTATCAGCCTAACCATGGAAGTATCAAGGTGGGTAATGTGCCGCTGACTTCCATAAATCCTCATTTTTGGCGCAGTGTGACAGGCTCTGTGATGCAGGAGAGCTTTATCTTCAGTGATACTTTTGCCCACAATATTGCCCTTGACAGCGATTCTCTGGATGAGACCCGACTTTATCAGGCGGCAAAGATGGCTAATGTAGATGGTTTTATCCGCACGTTGCCTCTGGGTTATCATACGAAAATAGGTATGGAGGGTAATGGTGTGAGTCAAGGTCAGCGCCAGCGCTTACTTATAGCTCGTGCCATTTATAAGAATCCGGAGTATATCTTTTTCGATGAGGCAACCAATGCCCTTGATACAACCAATGAATCGGAGATAATGCACCATCTGTATGATTTTTACAATGGAAGAACCGTGGTTGTGGCAGCGCACCGTCTGAGCACCGTAAAGAATGCCGACCAGATATTGGTAATGCGGCATGGAGTAATAGTGGAGTGTGGAACTCATCAGGAGCTGCTAGCAAAGAAGGGTTATTATTACGAGTTGGTAAAGAATCAATTGTAGATGATGTATGTAAAAGAATGGGTCTATATGCCACCTGTTATCGTGGCATATAGACCCATTCTTTTATTGTGATATCTGTGATCTACATCTCGGCTTTCAACAGCTGTATCTGCTCTGCCGACAGTCCCGTTATATCCATCACGGTCGCACCATCCATCCCCTTTGCCAGCATCTTTCTGGCAATCTCAAGACTTTGTTGGCTCATACCTTCTACCTTACCTTTCTGGTAGCTGTCATCTATGAGGGTTCTTTCAACGCTTACGGAATCCCAGAATTTGTCGTAGGCCCAGAGTTCGGCATCTGTAAAACCGGAAATCTCCAGTTCCTCTACGGCTTTTCCTATTTCCGGGTCATTAAGCAGGTCAGCAGGAACTTCCTTTGTATTGGAATTGATTTCCGTGAGGAAACGGAGCCACAATACCATCATGCGCTTGTCGGCAATGGAATGAGGTGTGAACTTCGGGAGTTCTATGAAGGTGAAATGCAAACCTTCGATGACCTTATTGCTGTCCTTGTCGTGCACGATGCGGTAGTTGTGGATGAAATCCGGAGTATCATGTGCAAAGATATCATTTATCAGGTTGAGAGAATACACAGGTTGGAGTTCGCTGTATTTTCCTCCCTTTTTAGCCTGGCTCACATAGAGCTTGGATGCATTGAACAGTACTCGCTGCTGGAAAGCATCAGACCATTCCATCTGCATTTCCACGCAGAACTTCCTGCCTCTGGCATCGGTACAGAGTACATCCACAATGGTGTTCTTGCCCCCTTCGAGCTGGGGCACAAGTTCTGTAGGCAGATACTTGATTTCTTGTATCTGCTCCTCGTCGCTGAGTGGCAGTAGTGCGTTCAGAAGGCTGATCAGTCTTGCGGGATGATTGCCGAATATCTTCTTGAACGTGAGGTCTGCCTTAGGATCTAAGTACTTCATAACCATCTGTTTTATAATTATCTACCGCAAAGTTACAAAAAATATGAGATTACGGCAACTTTTTAACGAAAAATCTGTCGTAATCTCGCTTTTTTATTGAGATTACGACAGATTTTCCTAAATGTTACCCCGGAAAGCAAAAGTTAAAAACGAAATAGGTCTTTCATTGTAACCTGACAATGAATATCGTCTGCATAACCTCCTGGAGTTAGACCGTAGGTGGTAATCATCGTTATGAGGATGGATTTGTTTGTTCCTGTTTCTTTTATGAAAACAGCTTTTCTGTTTCGAATCTTCATGTCCTCCTCTTCGCTTATGGTATATGGAGCATTGGTATATTTCATTTCGCAAAGGTTGATGGTTTGGTCATTTCTATCAATCAGGAGATCTATTTGTACCCCTTTTTCAGATAAATCCTTTGGCTTGTATACCCATGAGTGAGCAGTACTGATGACCGCTGCAAATCCTAATGCTGTTTTAATCTGCTTGATATGCTGTATGCAGACACGTTCAAATGCCCTGCCTGCCCAACCGTTGTGTATGGTTGTGTCCATGTTGGCAGTCCAGTAGTGTTCGTCTTGATTCGTATTTTTTTTGATGAAGTCAAAATAGAAAAGGGTGTAATTATCCATAAGCTGATAGATGGCGTTTTTGCTTTTCCCACCTATCGGCATGAATTTTCTGATGAAACCACATTGTTCTAGTTCTTGTAGAGCATTGGAGAATGTGGTGTTGTCGGAGAGCCCAGTTGCATCTAAGATGTCTTTTCTCAACATACCCATTTTTTTGCTAGCCAATGCTGTGATAATGGAAATATGGGTCGTTGGTCTTTTAAACAAGGATGCATAGAGCGCATTGAATTCCTGGGTAAGTTCCCCTCTCTCTGAAAAGAACATTCTATCGAAATTCTGTGCTACGCTTTGTCCCCTTTTCAGAAAGCTCCAGTAATAAGGAATACCACCAAGTGCCATATAGGCCTCTAGAATCTGACGTTCTGTATATCCCAGTTTACGCTTTTCGCAGAATTCCTGGCATTCTCTCAAACTGAATGGTTCCAGAAATATCTGGTTTGTTAAGCGATTGTGCAAACCGCCATAATTCATAATGATGTTGTTGATGATCCAGGAGGTTGCACTGCCACAAATGATAAGGATAATGTCTTTTCTTGCAGTTGCCCAACTGTTCCAAAAATGGTCTAGCGAGCGTACAAAGTTTGATTTATGTGTATCCATCCAAGGCATTTCATCGATGAAGATTATTTTCTTCTTCTGGGTATCTTTCGATTTTTCGATGAATCGTTCTAATAAGTGGAATGCTTCATTCCAATTAGAAGGAAGTTCTTTTACCTTTCTCATACCAGCAGAGTATAGTGATTCCGTAAATTCACTTAGCTGCTCTTTGAGTGAGGCTCCATATATACCTGTATGTTGAAAGGCAAAGCTATAGTTGAAAGCCTCTCTTATCAGGAAAGTCTTTCCTACGCGTCGTCTGCCATATATAGCTACAAATTGCGACTCTTCTTCTTCGAGTAGCCCTTTAAGAAGCTCTATTTCTTTTTCCCGTCCTACTATCATATCTTTCTGTATATTATTTGTTTGTTGTGCTGCAAAGATACAAATAAATAAATTATTAGTCGTGGAAATGTGAAAAAATCGGTAGATTTCCACGGTTAATAACAGTAATTAACAGTTTTGCGGTTGTTATATACGGAAAAAGCATCCATCGTGAAACTTTTTGCGTCGCTATTCTGCGCGAAATGGGGTAAAAACATCGTTTCGCGCAGAATAGTAACGGGAAATGAGTTATTAGTCGTGGAAATCTATTGATTTTTTGCACATTTCCACGACTAATAACAGAGAACTTCACACGCCCTGAAAGGGCAGAAGCTCCTGGTGCTTGGGCTTTCAGAGCGTGGTGCTTTGGACCCTTCAGCCTGTTCTTGAACCATGCGAAAGATTTATCATAATTAATAGCTTTGTGGAGGGGAGAAAGGATGAATTGCATTTGTTTTTCCAGCATTTTCCCGATTTGTATCCCTTTTATATCGAATATTAGACCCTTAAGCGGGGCTTTTTTCTTAATTTTGCAGACAAAATAAACAATTAGCATTTCACTTACTTATTTAATAACATCAGCAAAATGAATAAACTATTCACATTTATCATGTTGTGGATGATGTCTTGTCTCCCAACTCTGGCACAGGCTCCGATGGACGGAGGCGTGTGGAAGGACAATACCGGCAAGCATATCAATGCACATGGTGGCAACATCTTCAACTACAAGGGTACCTACTACTGGTATGGCGAAAGCCGTTCGCAGGATGGCAAACCTTACAGCTCTCTCGGCATAAGCTGCTTTACTTCCAAGGATCTCAAGAAATGGACCAACCATGGATTGGTGCTCCCTGTTTCTAATGAACCAGGCAGCGACATCGAGGGTGGTTGCATCATCGAGCGCCCTAAAGTGCTCTATAATCAGAAGACCAGGAAGTTCGTCATGTGGTTCCATCTCGAACTGAAGGGGCAGGGATATGCTGCAGCCCGCTATGGTGTGGCAACCAGCGATACTCCTTTCGGACCATTCAAGTTCATCCGTTCAGGAAGAGTCAATCCGGGCATCTATCCTGTTGGATTCGCCAAGCCAGATACCACCGACCTCAAACATCAGCTTCTCTTCCCTGAACTGAAGAACTGGTGGACTCCAGAATGGCGCAAGCAGATAGAGCGCGGCATGTTCTGGATGAGAGACTTCCAGGGTGGACAGATGTCGAGAGATATGACTATCTTCATCGATGATGATGGCAAGGCTTACCACATCTATTCTTCAGAGGAAAACCTGACTCTCCAGATTGCACAGTTGACAGATGACTACATGCAGCACAACGGTTGCTACGTACGAGTTGCAGCCGGCGGACAGAACGAGGCTCCAACCATCTTCAAGCAGAATGGCACCTACTGGATGATTACCAGCGGATGTACCGGATGGGCTCCAAATGCAGCCCGCATGTTCAAGGCTAAGAATATCTTCGGCCCTTGGGAGCAGTTGCCTAATCCATGCCGTGGCGAGGGTGCCGACAAGACCTTCGGTGCACAGGGTACCTATATATATAAGGTGGAAACTGCAGCACAGAAGAAGATGTTCCATGGCGCTGACTATGTATTCATGGCAGATATGTGGAATCCGAAGCATTTGAGCGACAGTCGTCACCTCTGGATACCTATTTCCTGGGAAAATGGTGCTCCAGTGTTGAAAAAATGATAAAAAACACGGTCGCTCTGCTCGTTTCTTAATTGTTTTAATTACATTTGCAGCATGAAATGATAATACTGCAATCATCGTTTAACAGAATTCAACAAACTAACAAAATTGCAACTATCTATGATTCATATATATAAGAGTATCATGATTACCCTTCTTCTGGCTTTGGTTCCGTTCGTGGGAATCAGCGCAGCAAAGAAGAGGGCACAACAGCAGAGCGACCGCCAATATTGGTGCTCGCTAGCCTATAAGATGGCACAGCCTGTTTTGGAAAATATGGCTAAAGGCGAGTTACAGAAGAATATGCAGACTGAGTTCAGTCCCAGCTTCGACAACCGCAACAGAAAGGTGCTCTATATGGAGTGCTTCGGCAGACTGATGGCTGGTGTGGCTCCATGGCTCACCCTTCCGGATGATGCTACTGCCGAAGGTAAGCAGCGCAAGCAGTTGCGTGAATGGGCTTTGGCTTCCTATAAGAATGCTGTAGACCCTCAGAATCCAGACTATCTCTGCTGGGGCATCGGTGGTCAGAATCTGGTAGATGCAGCCTATATTGCAGAGAGTTTTCTCCGTGCTTACGATACACTCTGGAAGCCTCTCGACGAGGTGACCAAGAAGCGTTATCTCACAGAGTTTGCCAAGCTCCGCCACATCGACCCTCCTTATACCAACTGGTTGCTCTTCTCTTCAACCATCGAGAGTTTCATGGCAAAGGCGGGTGGCGATTTCGATGAATTTCGCATCAATTCAGCCTGCCGCAAGGTAGAGGAGTGGTATGTGGGTGATGGCTGGTATGCTGACGGTCCTTCGTTCGCTTTCGATTACTACAGCAGCTACGTGTTCCATCCGATGTATCTGGAGACGCTCCAGGCGATGGTAGATGCCAAGGTCAATTCCCGTCTCGACTATCAGAAATACTATAACAGAGAGTTGAAACGCTGCCAGAAGTACAGCATCATTCTCGAGAGATTCATCTCTCCTGAGGGTACCTTCCCAGCATTCGGAAGAAGTATTCCTTACCGTATGGCTACCATGCAGCCGCTGGCTCTGATGGCATGGTACCAGAAGTTGCCTAAGGATTTGAGCAACGGTCAGGTTCGTGCAGCACTTACCAAGGTGCTCCATCGCATGTTCGACCAGCAGAACAACTTCAACGAGAAGGGCTATCTCTCTATCGGTTTCTGTGGAAACAGCCAGAAGAACGTTGCCGACTGGTATACCAACAACGGTTCGCTCTATATGACAACCCTCGCCTTCATGCCTCTCGGCTTGTCTGCCGACCATCCTTTCTGGACCGACGCAGCACAGCCTTGGACCCAGGTGAAGGCATGGAACAACCAGCAGTTCCCTAAGGATCACCAGTGGAAGGGCGATATCGTGACCAAGGACAAGTGGTAATTTTTTTAGTTAAGAGTTTTTAGTTAAGAGTTTATAGATTATCATGCATAAGATATTGATGATGCTGGCGGCTGCAGCCTTGGCTTTGCCTTTGAATGCAGCACAGCCAGCCAAGAAGACCGCTAAGGTCAAGAAACAGAATAAGAAGGAAGTGAAGGCTTCCAAGAAATGGGACCATGAGCAGGTGGTGGAACTCATCACCAAGGTGAATAACTACTGGCAGGCTAACAACAAGCCTGAGGTTCGTGCCTTCTGGGATAATGCCGCTTATCATACCGGCAACATGGAGGTATATAAGATGCTCAAGGACCAGAAGATGCTCGACTATTCCATCCGTTGGGCAGAACATAACGACTGGACCGGTGCTACGGAGGCTAACCCAGCCAAGTGGAAGTACAAACCATACGGCGAGGGAAAGCAGCACGTGCTCTTCGGTGACTGGCAGATCTGCTTCCAGACTTACATCGACCTCTACAACATCGAGGCAGCCAAGGGAAATGCCGCTGCATCAGAATACATGGTGAAGCGTGCCAAGGAAGTGATGCACTATGAGGCTTACTCTGAGCCAACAGACTACTGGTGGTGGAGCGATGCCCTCTATATGGTGATGCCTGTGATGACCAAGATGTATAAGCTGACCGGCGATACCAAGTATCTCGACAAGCTCTACGACAATCTCCTCACTACCGATGAGATTATGCTCGACAAGGAGACCAACCTCTACTTCCGTGATGGCAAGTACGTTTATCCAAAGCACAAGAGTGCCAACGGAAAGAAAGACTTCTGGGCTCGTGGTGATGGCTGGGTTCTCGCAGGTCTGGCTAAGGTGCTCCAGGATATGCCAAAGGACTACAAGCACAATCAGTTCTTCGTAGATAAATTCCAGAAGTTGGCTAAGGCTGTGGCTGAAATCCAGCAGCCGGAAGGTTACTGGACCCGTTCGATGATGGACCCAGAGCATGCTCCAGGTCCTGAGACCAGCGGTACTGCCTTCTTCACCTACGGTATGCTTTGGGGTGTCAACAATGGTTACCTCAACAAGAAAGAATATAAGAAGGTGATAGACAGAGCCTGGACTTACCTCACGGAAACAGCCGTTCAGGAAGACGGCAAGGTGGGCTATGTTCAGCCAATCGGCGAAAGAGCCATTCCGGGACAGACCGTAGATGCCAATTCTCAGGCAAACTTCGGTGTGGGAGCGATGCTTCTTACCGCTTGTGAATATGATAAATATCTAAACACAAAACTTTAATAGTAATGAATAAAAGACTGTTCGTAACATTGAGTATGGCAGGATTGGCAATGGTGGCCTTTGGTGCAAGAAAACCGAAGGCTGCCATTAAGTCGTCTGTAAAGACGGTAGCCATCAAACAGCCTACTTTCACAGAGTGGCACGACCTCCAAGTGAATGAAATCAATCGTTTGCCTCTGCACACAATGCACTTCGCTTACGATCCTAACGACTTCCCTGGAACAGGTGCTGAGTATCTTGACAAGAAGAAGAGTATGAACTACCTGTCGCTCGAGGGCACATGGAAGTTCAACTGGGTAGCCAATGCAGATGAGCGCCCTACGGATTTCTACAAGACTGACCTTGATGACTCAAAATGGAACAACATCCAGATGCCAGGCAACTGGGAGATGTTGGGCTATGGCCAGCCAGAGTATGTAAACGTGGGCTTCGCATGGCGTGGACACTTCGACCAGCAGCCACCAGCTGTTCCTACCAAGGACAACCACGTAGGTTCCTATCGTCGTGAAATCAATATCCCATCCAACTGGGATGGCAAGCGCGTCATCGCTCACTTCGGTAGTGTAACATCCAACATCTATCTCTATGTTAACGGAAAGTTTGCCGGTTATGCAGAGGATAGCAAGGTTGCCGCTGAGTTTGATATCACTCCATTCCTGAAGAAGGGCAAGAACCTCATCGCCTTCCAGACATTCCGCTGGTGTGATGGTTCATGGTGTGAGGATCAGGACTTCTGGCGTCTGAGCGGTCCGGCTCGAGAGAACTATCTCTATGCCCGCTCTAAGGATCATCGTCTGCTTGATGTCCGTGTAGAGACAGATTTGAAGAACAACTATAAGGATGGTTACCTCAACATCACAGCCAAGGTGCAGGGTAATACCCTGGCATACTTCGGTCTTTACGACCCGGATGGCAAGGAGGTAATCGTTACAGGCACCGATAATGTAAAGAATGGTGTGGCTAAGTATCAGCTCCGTGTGAAGAATGTTCGCAAGTGGAGTGCTGAGACTCCTAACCTCTATACCCTCGTTGTATCTCCTATCCAGAATGGCGGTATGTATCTGCCATACGAGATTGTACAGGTAAAGGTAGGTTTCCGTAAGGTGGAGATCAAGAACAAGCAGTTCCTGGTCAATGGCCAGCCTGTTCTCCTGAAGGGTGCCGACCGTCATGAGATGGATCCTGATGAGGGCTACAATGTAAGTGAGCAGCGCATGATTCAGGACATCATGATGATGAAGCGCATGAACATCAATGCCGTTCGTACCTGCCACTATCCAGACGATCCTCGCTGGTATGATCTCTGCGACAAGTACGGATTGTATGTTGTGGCTGAGGCTAACCAGGAGAGCCATGGTTTCGGGTATGGCGACGATGCGGCTGCCAAAAAGCCTGAGTTTGCCAAGCAGATCATGGAGCGCAACCAGCACAATGTGTCTATGTTCTTCAACCATCCTTCTATCGTAACATGGAGCTTGGGTAACGAGACCGTGATGGGCGACAACTTCCTGCAGGCTTACAAGTGGATCAAGAGCCAGGACAAGACCCGCCCTGTTCAGTACGAGCAGGCTCGCCGTGGCGAGGGTACAGATATCTTCTGCCCAATGTATTACCCTGTAGCAGCTTCCGAGAAGTATGCCAAGGATCCAAACAGTCCGATGCCTCTCATCCAGTGTGAGTACAACCACACCATGGGTAACTCTGGCGGTAATCTGAGCGATTACTGGGATCTGATTCGCAAGTATCCTATCCTCCAGGGTGGTTTCGACTGGGATTTCGTAGATCAGGCATTGCACCGCAATATCGTGAAGCCTATGAGCATCCTGCCTTACAAGATGAACAATGAGGAGCTTCGCAAGATAGAATATTGCTATGGTGGTGATTACAACAAGTATGATCCTAGCGACAATAACTTCAACTGTAATGGTATCATCGGTCCAGACCGTCAGATGAACCCTCATGCTTACGAGGTGGCTTATCAGTACCAGAACATCTGGACCAAGATGGTGAATGCCGAGACTGGCGAGGTAAGCGTACACAATGAGAACTTCTTCCGCGACCTGAGCAACTATGCACTGGCATGGAGGCTGGAAGAGGATGGCGTAGAGACTCAGAATGGTACCATTGCTGACCTCGATGTACCTGCACAGCAGACCAAGAACTTCACCATCCCTTACGACAAGAGCAAGATCAAGGGCAAGGAGGTATTCCTCAACATCGACTTCCGTCTGAAGGAGGCTGAACCACTGCTCACAGCCGGTCAGGTGATGGCTTATGCCCAGCTGCCGGTAGTTACCAAGCAGGCTTGCTCTGGCGACTGCAGCAAGATGCTGGCTCAGGGACATGGCAAGAAGAAGATGAAGCTTGCTGCCAAGAAGGATAATGTGGTAGCTGTTACCACACCTAACCTCACCTTCAAGATCGACCGTTCTACCGGTCTTATCTCTGAGTATGCTTACAATGGCAAGTCATTGCTCGGCGAGGGTGGTACCTTGAAGCCAAACTTCTGGCGTGCTCCTACCGACAACGATATGGGTGCAGGCCTCCAGAAGAAGTTCAAGGCTTGGAAGAACCCTCAGATGAACCTGAAGAACATCGACGTGAAGAAGGATAAGAAGACCAACTCGGTAACAATCCTCACATCATTCGATATGCCGGAGGTTCAGGGTCAGATGGATATCACCTACGTAGTATTCGCCAATACAGGTGCCGTGAAGGTAACAGAAGACTTCAAGGCTACAGAGGGTGCTAAGGTAAGCGATATGTTCCGTTTCGGTATGTTGATGCAGATGCCATACACCATGGAGAAGAGCAACTACTACGGTCGTGGTCCTATCGAGAACTACTCAGACCGCAAGGACTGCATGCGCATCGGTGTTTATACAGATGATGCCGACAACCAGTACTTCCCATACATCCGTCCACAGGAGAGTGGTACCAAGAGCGATATCCGCTGGTGGAAGCAGACCGATGCTACCGGCTTGGGCTTGCAGGTGAAGAGCTGCACTCCATTCTATGCCAGCGCTATCCACTTCGATACCGAGGAGCTTGACGATGGCGACGACAAGGAGCAGCGTCACAGCTTCGACCTGAAAAAGTCTAAGTTCACCAATCTCTTCCTCGATTCAGCCCACATGGGTGTAGGCGGCGAGAACTCTTGGGGTGCTTGGCCTTTGGAGAAGTATCGTGTACATTATGGCAACAAGACCTTCACATTTACCCTCATTCCACAGGGTAAATAGTAGAAAAAAGGGGATTTAAACGAAAATCCAATATATTTAGACAGAAAATCCACCTCATTTGGGGTGGATTTTTTGTATCTTTGCATCGGTATTCTGATACGTTATGCGTATTATCCATAGGAATATAAACAAACCTACAAAACAACAATAACAGAGCAATATGAGAAAAGCTAAAATTTTCGCAGCAATGCTGATGGTGATGTCTTCGCTCGGAGCTTTCGCACAGCATCAGTTTATGGTTCAGGCCAACAAGCCTGGAGTAGAAATCCAGCCTACCATGTATGGTATCTTCTTCGAGGATATCAACTTCGGTGCCGATGGCGGTCTTTATGCAGAGATGGTGGAAAACCGTTCTTTCGAGTTTCCACAGCGCCTGATGGGATGGAATACATTCGGTAATGTAACCCTCAACGACGTGAAGCCTGCCTTCGACCGCAACCCTCATTATGTAACTCTCGAGAGTGCCGGTGCGCGTGAGAAGCAGACCGGTTTGGAGAACCGTGGTTTCTTCGGTATGGGCTTGAAGAAGGATATGAAGTACGATTTCACCGTTTATGGCCGTCTTCATCTCATCGATGGCAAGCAGGGCAAGATCCGTGTGGAGCTGGTCAATTCCAAGAATGATGTCATTGCCAAGCAGGTCATCAACATTACCAACAACAAGTGGCAGAAGCTTACAGCTACCCTGACCTCTCCTCAGACCGATGCCAAGGGATTGATGCGTGTATATCTGGAGAAAGGTTCTGAGAGCGTAGATCTCGACCATATCTCTCTCTTCCCAGAGGACAACTGGAATGGTCTCCGTGCCGACCTCGTACAGGATTTGGCTGACTTGAAGCCAGGCATCTTCCGTTTCCCTGGCGGATGTATCGTAGAGGGAACCGACCTCGATACCCGTTATGAGTGGAAGAACTCCGTGGGTGCTCCTGAGAACCGTCCTCTGAACGAAAACCGCTGGAGAGATACCTTCCCACATCGCCTTTTCCCTAACTACTATCAGTCATTGGGCTTGGGCTTCTACGAGTACTTCCTCCTTTCAGAGAAGATTGGTGCTGAGCCATTGCCAATTCTCTCTGTAGGTCTGGCTTGCCAGTATCAGAACGATGATAAGGATCCTAATGCGCATGTAGCTGTCAAGGATCTCCAGAGCTATATCGACGATGCACTCGACCTCATCGAGTTTGCCAATGGTCCTGTCACCTCCAAGTGGGGTAAGCTCCGTGCCGATATGGGTCATCCTGCTCCATTCAACCTGAAGCAGATTGGTATCGGTAACGAGCAGTGGGGACCTATGTATCCTGAGCGCTTGCAGAAGTTCATGGAGCAGATCCATGCCAAGTATCCTAAGATCAAGATCTGCGGTTCATCAGGTCCTTCTGCTGATGGCAAGGATTTCGACTACGGTTGGGAGCAGATGCGCAAGTTGGGCGTAGATATGGTGGATGAGCACTACTACAAGAGCCCGGAGTGGTTCCGCAGCAATGCCAGCCGTTACGACAAGTACGACCGCAAGGGTCCTAAGGTATTTGCCGGCGAGTATGCAGCTCATGCCGAGCACGACCCTAACTCTTGGGAGGCTGCGCTTTCAGAGGCTGCCTTCATGACCGGCTTGGAGCGCAATGCCGATGTGGTTTATCAGGCTACCTATGCTCCTCTCTTCGCTCACGTTGAGGGATGGCAGTGGCGTCCGGACCTCATCTGGTTTGATAATCTCAGCTCTGTCCGTTCTGCCAACTACTATGTTCAGCAGCTCTACGGCGAGAACAAGGGTACCAATGTGTTGAAGCTTACCGAGAACGGCAAGGCTGTAGCTGGCGAGAATGGTCTCTATGCCACAGCTTGTTTCGACAAGGCTACCAAGAGCTACATCGTGAAGATTGCCAATACCTCTAACGAGGAGAAGGAAATCAACGTTACCTTCAACGGCATCAAGAAGTTGAACCCTGGCAAGATGACTGTTCTTCATGCTGATGATATCCAGGCAGAGAACAAGATCGACAACAAGAACGTGGTTGTTCCTGTTGTATCAGATGCTCAGGCTAACGGCAACGTCTTGAATGTGAAGATGAAGGCGAACAGCTTCGTGGTATATAGATTCTAAGTTTAGTTTTAAAGTTTATGTAGTGTATAACCATTTAAGGTAGAAAGATGATGAATCCCTTGCAGCAGAAATGTTGCAAGGGATTTTTTATATCCGATGTTCACCATGTGGGCAATGCGTGCTCGTCACTTGTCCATTTTCTGCAAATAATTAACGGATTGTTCCCTTAAAATATCTAATAGTTTCTTTTATTTCATTCTTTTTTATTAATTTTGTGAATGGAAATAATAAAAAATATATGATCAAGATAAAAATATATATATTGAGTGTTTTGTTGCTGCTGGTTTCATGTACTGGAAATAAAGTCATAGATGAGCAGATAACTAGAGCAGATAGTCTGATGGAAACCAATTCAGATTCTGCTTTAGTAGCTTTAGGTATGCTTGATAGCCTAAGAAAGAACAATCCAAAGATGAGTAAAGCTCAACAGATGCGTTTTGATTTGATTTATGCCAAAGGTATGAACAAAGGCTTTGTAGATTTTACTACGGATAGCGTGATGAAGCAAGTTGTAGCCTATTATAACCAGCATGGCTCGGCAAATGAGCGAATGCTGGCCTATTATCTGTTGGGATGTGCGTATCGTGATCTCGATGACTCTCCTGCATCCTTGGATTGCTATCTCCAGGCGACAGAGCAGGCTGATACGTTAAGCCGAGATTGTGATTATCATACATTGGCGAGGATTTATGGGCAAGTGGGAGAGGAATATCAAAGACAAAGGATGATATTGAATGCAAAAAAAGCTTATGGGGTGTCAGAAAAATATTCTTGGCTAGCCAAGGATACGCTGGATGCTTTGATAACAGCAGAGGCACAAGTCAATATCATGCCGCTATTAATGTCTCCTCAGAAAGTTATAGAACAGTTTGAGGAGATATACAAAAAATATAAGAAGTTTGGTTATCCTAAAGAGGCGGCTCGTTCTTTGGGTATAGTTGTTGAGTCTTTGGTTTTGACAAAGCAGTTCGCAAAAGCTAAACGCTATATGGATGTGTATGAAAGAGAGTCGGGGTATTTTAGTGGTAATAGAAATCCTGGCGTTCGTTACTATACTTATTTCTATGCAAAGGGGCTGTATTATCTAAATGTGCATTCTTCTGATTCTGCCAAAATATATTTTCAGAGATGTTCGAATATGGCAGAATCCCAAAATGCGAAACGAGTGGCTTTTGACGGATGGTATAAGTTTTATAAGCAGAGGCATCAATTGGACTCTATCATAAAGTATGCAGATTTGTTTATCCAATATAGTGATAGTGTTAGGGCGCATAATGAGGTTGAAGCTATGTCCCAAACGGCTGCATTGTATAATTATTCTCAATGGCAGAAACAAGCAAAAATACAAGAAGTAGAGAAAAATAGGGCTCGTATTGTCATTATTCTGATGATAATACTGGTTGTTGTTATGATCGTTGTAGTTATACTATATGTCAAAAATATAAGGAAAGAAAGGCAGATAAGAAAAGAGCAACTATTGTTTGTTAAGCAACAAATCTTGATGAAGGAGCAGGAATTGCAGAAAAGCCAGGATGAATTGGCTAAAATGAAGAGGGAGCTTTCTTCAAAATCTTCGCTGGTGTTAGACAAGGAAAAGTCTATAATGATGCTAAAGAATGAGATAGAAGTGTTGACTAATGATTGCCCACAAGGCAATAATGAAAGTTATGCTATATTCCAGCAAAAAGCTATGGTTATAAAGTTTAAGCAATTGGCTGAAAAAGGTGTAGAACCTTCTTCTCGCCAATGGGATGCTTTGAATAATATTTTCGAATCATTTTTTAGGCAATTTAAACTAACATTAGAGAATAACCATAAGTTAAGCGAGAATGAGTATAGAATATGTATGTTGGTATGGTTAGGATTTACGCCTTGTCAGAAGAAGATATTGATGAATATGTCTTCGTCAAACATCTCGAACATAAGAAAACGTTTGTCTAAAAAACTCTTCGATAAGGAGATGACAACGAGCAAATTTGATGATGAAATACGTAAAATACGAGCAGTGAACTAAAATGTGAAATTGTGAAACTCTTAAATAACTATGTGCTTTTTAGAGTGTTACGTTCATTGTTGTGAAATTGTGAAATGTTAAAATCGACAGGTGTGATATATAATATTGCTGTAACGGCTTATCTTTGCAAGAAAAAGAAAACGTTATGGCTAAAAGACTTTTGATTTTGGTGTGCTTCGTAACATTTGCGATATATACATCTGCTTCAAGATTACCTCTGTATTTGAATTGTTGTTCAAGAGATGATAATTCGCATGGTAATGTTATACGTCGTACACCTGCACAACCGTTATGTGTTTGGCAGGAACAAAATAGTGTATATGTACCGCAAGGTGAGAGTATATATTGTATGCTGTCGGATGCAGATGGCATAGTATATGAATGCACGGTGCCGGCAAATGGAGTTGTTGTCCTGCCATCAGATTTGCATGGACAATTCGAACTTTTGATACAGATGAATGATGTATCCTATAAGGGTGTAATCAGTCTTTAACAGTAAAAATAGAATAGATAAGATGAAACAGGCAGTATTATATCTCACAACCAAAAGCAACGAATGGACATTAAGTTCCTTTCATGCTTTGGAACAATCCCTGCAAGGGAAAGCTGATGTGTATTTTGCATACCATCAGCAAGGAGATGTATTGCCTGTATCTTTGCAAAATATCGAGAACCTGTTTGTCTTTACTTCGGATGTTCTGAAAGAATTGGGATATACTCCAATAGAGAGAGGTAAGCTGATGCCTGGTAGCAACCATTTCCCCTTATTAAAGTTCTATAAGGAGAATCAAGGTTATGATTACTATTGGTTAGTGGAGGACGATGTCCGTTTTTCTGGTGAATGGAAAGATTTCTTTGGCAGTTTTGCTTCGTGTACATCTGATTTCCTGTCTTCTGTCATTGAAACAAAGGCAGAGAATCCTACTTGGTATTGGTGGACAAGTCTTAAAACAGGCAATGAAGTCATAGCAGAGGAAAAACTATTGAAGTCATTCAATCCTATATATCGTTTGTCTAGTCAGGCATTAGTATGTATTGATGCCCATTTAAGAATAGGTTGGATGGGGCATTACGAAGTACTTCTTCCTACCTTATTATATAATAAGGGATTTCTCTTAGAGGATTTTGGAGGGGAGGGGACGTTTGTGCGTCCAGAAAATAATGCAAAGTTTTATGACGATACTTCAATGCGTATTGCCCCAGTGTTGCCTGATGATAGGAAAAACTATCTGTTTCATCCTGTCAAGGAGGAAAAAGTAAGACTGGATGGGTCATACAAGAAGAATGCCGTGTTTGTTCCTGTTGGTAAGGACAGCTTGCATCGCCAGTTACTAAAAGGTGATGCCGACTTCGACTTGCACTTACTCATCTATGATGGTTCCTATAACAAGTTTTGTAATGATTCAGATTTCGTAGCTTGTGATGCTGGCTATAAGATGGACATGACCTATCGTTACCTTCATCGTCATCCTGAACTTTTTGAGAAATATGAGTATTTCTTCTTGCTGGATGATGATATTGTGATAAGTACAGAGGATGTAAATAGGCTATTCTCTATGATGAGGGAGTATCAACTGAAGATAGCTCAGCCATCTTTGGTAATGTCCTATTATACATATAAGCATACGGCTTTCCATCCTTTTTACATTCTTCGCTACACGAATTTTGTAGAGATGATGATGCCGTGTTTCTCTAGAGACTCTCTAAAGGCTGTATTGCCAACTTTTGAGGCACATGTTCGTTGGTGTGGAATAGAATATCATTGGTCAGTTCTTATTGGTTCAAACCACAAAGATATGGCTATAATAGATTCAATAGGTGCAAGGCATACTCAACCGATACGGTCTTGGAGTACCACAAGCCAAATGCAGTTCGAGAAATATCTTGAAAAGTATAATTTATCTTCGAAAATTGAAGAGTTCGGAGGAGTACCTATCGGAGATGTCTATTCTGATAGCAAGCAAACTTTTGGTAGGCTAAGAGAGGATTGCGACAAGTTAAAGCAATATCTATATAGTGATGGGCTTTGCAAGATGAAACAGTCGGAAGTAAACTCTACAATCTATTTCTTGATGCTAAACTCCATCTTGTGGAACGACAAAGCATGTTGGGATGTAGCAGGTAGGTTGGCTAAAAAATTGCATAGTTGTGTATTTCAAGAAAATCCCTTTTTGGGGTATTGTTAATTTAATATTTTTTCATTATGGTAGATTGAAATTCTTTGGTAGTCGATGGCTGTCAGCCATTTGACGAGGGTTTGCTCGATGAGGCAGACATGTCGGAAATTTTAGGTGGTAACAAGGATGTTTACATTTACAATGAGAGTAAGTGTGAGCAAAACTTCAATTGCTAAAATGTATATGCCAATAGCACTCAAAATTCTGAATAGAAGTTTGATGCTATTGGCATACAAATTGTGTCTTTATGAAATTGAGTAATTATATTTATATTCTAGACTTTGACGAGAATACTTCCATTATTTTTAATGGGGTGACTATGCAGTTTGTAACAATCCCACGTTCCAAGCGAGATGTGTATGTACAATCTTTAAAAAATATGGCTTCCCAAAATAATGTAAGTTCTCCTCAGTATGCTTTCTTCCTAAAAAAAATGAGAGCTGGAGGATTTTTGTTGGAAGATTCTGTGGATGAAAAGGAAATTGTAAGGGCTGAAGAAGAAAAGTATATTAATTCAAATCGTTTTCAGACCATAATAATACCAACATATAATTGTAATTACTCTTGTTGGTATTGTACCCAAAAACACCATGAGACAGAACTGACTGCTTTGGATGTCAAAAGAATAAAGAGGCACATCTGTCTGTACTTGACTAATCGAAATATTAAATCATATACCCTGTGTTGGTTTGGTGGTGAGCCTTTGATGCAAAAAAAAGAAGTCTTGAATATATCATCTTTTCTTTATCAATGGTGCATGCGCCATGGAATTGATTTCGAGGGACAAATGACATCAAATGGAGCTTTGCTTGATAAAGACACTATTGTGTCATTGAAGTTTTGCCATATCAATCATTTTCAGATAACTTTAGATGGAGGGCGGGAATCCCATAACAAGGTTAAAAGGGATAATGGCAACAAGTCTTCTTTTGATTTGATTTTGACCAATATAAAGCAGTTGCTAGAATTTAATGAAAGTGCTTCTGTGACATTACGATTCAACTATTCCAAGAAAAAACTCCAGGAATTACACTTGGTGAAGGAGGTTTGCCAAGCGATTCCTCAAGAGTTACGAGGAAGGATTCGTGTTGATTTAGAAAGAATCTGGCAGACCCAGGGTGTGGAAGATATACAAAATACAGAATTAAGACCTTTACTGGAACAGTTTGCCAAAAACGGTTTTAGATTGTCGTATGGTGGAAGTTTTGTTCCATGTTATGCAGAGAAAGAACACTTTGAGACAATATATTATAATGGGAAGGTAGATTTCTGTGATAATTATTCTGAGGAGCAAGCCCGAGGAGTCATTGATGAAAACGGTGAAACAGAATGGAAGACATTTCCTACCTTCAAGCAAGAAAGGAATAAGCAGAACTCGATTTGTCAAGATTGTCATTATTATCCAGTTTGTACAGCTGAATGTCCTTCCAAAAGAGACACACGCCTGTCTGCAGGAATCCCATTCAAGTGTCCAAATGGACAATTGGAAAGAATAGAATATTCTATTTTAGACTATTGTTTCCGTTGTATGTTAAACTCTAAATATAACAACTTATGAAATATTTAACATTATTACTCTTAGTATGTTGGTGGCAAGGTATCGCTATGGCGGAAAATTACCATGGTAAGGTAATGTCAATGGATAATCGACAAGCTATATCCGAGGCTACAATTCAATTCTTCAATGACAATGTTTTCATTGGTGGTGGAAAGTCAGCACTTGATGGCACTTTTTCTGTATCTACTCCAAAGAGAGCAACTAAGATTTCTGTGTCTTATGTGGGAATGGAAACCTTTGTCAAGAACGACAGTTTAGGGATTCCTGAGGATTTGGGAGACATTTGCTTGAATACCTTTGGCATAAGTTTAGGTGAGGTGACAGTAAAGGGCAGCCTCAGAAGACAAAGCTATGACAAAGATATATACCTCATAACTGATTCCTTGCGAAAAGGAACTTCTAGCAGTGCTCAATTGTTAGAAAAAATTCCGGGCGTGTTACGAGACTGGGAAAATGATAATTTGCGTGTCGATGGACAAACGGATATTGTCGTATTGGTTAATCAAGTGGAGAGAGATAGAAATTATGCCATGCGCCTTAATCCCAAACGTGTTAAGCAAGTAGAGATAATACATAATCCCACAGGAAAATATGAAGGAAGGGTCATTCTAATCAATATTTCCCTATATGACGACTATATAGGATGGGAACTTACCCCATATACGACATTAAGCTATGGAAAGAATGACATGAACAAGGAAGAAGTGGGGGGAACATATACTTATAGTGTCAACAAGTTGTCCTTGAGCCTGTCTTCAGCTATGACCAATAATACAAGATGGGAAAGTTATGACTTTGAAAGAAAATACGGTGAACATTTTGAAAAGAAGTCGCACCCAATGGACTTAAGTTCTCCAAATGGATATAATAACAAATTTTCATACAATCTCTCTTTTGGGGTGGAATATCTGTTAAGTAAAAACCAGCGCATCTCTGCACAAGCTAAAGGTTCCTTCGTTCAGTCAAAGGATTCCACCTTGTATAACATCACGGAAAACGATTCCCGGGAAATGAGACGATATGTGCAGTGTAACAAGGATAAGTATTACTCCGATGATTATAATGTAGGAGTGTTTTACCGGGGCAAACTGGGTAAGGACATCTCTATCAGCAGTGACCTCACTTATGATTATTACACTATTAAGGAAAGGAGAAGCTACCTTGAGGATGCTACATTGAGTTCCCAACCAACGTTGGGTGACAAGAAACATGTTTATTACGATGTAAGTTTGGGCTTTCCGATACTCAAATCATTGGATTTTGACTTTGATTATAATGTCGCATGGAGAAAATACAATGATAAGAATCGGGATACGGGAAATTCCACCTATAGTTCCCAAAATGTTCGCCATTTCGTAATATCAATGTTGTCATGGCATCCAGTTCATAATTTTTCTCTCACAGGTGGAGTCTTGTGGATGGGAAGCTCTGATAAAAGCGACAATGGGAAAAATTCAAACTACTCATGGGGAAGTGTGGCACGCTTGTTTTACAAGCCTTGGAATAATGTCACGGTCAGGGGGAGTTACCACGCCTCAATGATGTATCCTAATTTGGATCAATTGTCTGCCACGGAATATCAAGTAGACTCATGGATGGTGCGTTCTGGAAATCCAAACTTGAAACCTTCGATTATGAAATATCTGAATACAGTGGTGAAGGTAGACAAGGTGATAACGCTGTCTTTTGTTAATTTTCTCAACAAGGACATGAATAGCCTCCCGTATTACAGCCAAATGGAAAATGGAATGGTAAAAGAGAGCTATGCTAATGTTGATTGGCGCAGGACGGCTGTAGGATTGTCAGGTAATTACAAACTAATAGGCGACTTATATGCAGGAGGTAGTCTTTGGTATACTCATGACGCAGTGAGAAAAGATGACGAAAAGAGTAATACTGGGGAAATTTATGAGCTAGATTTACAGGTGAGATATAAGATTTCTCCTATAAAACTGAACGTGCAGGCTGCCTATGAGTTCAAACATGCAAAGACCCCGACCACGCAAGGAAAATTTGAAGATCGTGAGGATGGTGCTAAGTTGGTGTTAAGTCGCTCTTTCATAAAGGGAAAACTGGAAACGTTACTGACGGCAAAAACCCCTGTGAATATTCTCAAGCGCAGATACCGCTCGGAGACCAACTTGCCATTTTATACAAGTGTCAGCCATAATTCCAAGAACAATTATTATGGTCCTTATTTGTCTTTCAGTGCAAGATTGTACTTGCATGGAGGAAAGCAAGTTAGAATGGGACGGAATACGTTTAACTTTGATAGTGAAAAATAGCAATATGGATTTCGATGAAAAAATAAGAAAAATAGCCCTGGAGGATAAGACTCTGGGGCTGTTTCATGGGAAGCTAGGGGCTTGCATTTACTTTTATGTAAGCAGCAATCATGATGAGGATAGCTTAGCTTACCAAACAGCTAAGGAATTATTGGTGCAAATAGTCCAGAAGGTGTCGTCTGTAAAAAGTATTGACTTTGATAATGGGGTGATGGGGCTCTCGCTTGGATTGTCGTTCCTAATGAAGAACAATTATGTAGAGGATACTTCCATATCTTGGTTGTCTCGTATGGATAATTATGTTTATAAGGTTGCTGTAAAAACTCTAGATATGGATATTAAAGATAATGATTTCTTATACCAAGTTGACATATTGGTATATGAAGTTATTAGATATAACGAATTGAAAGACAATTATAAAAAAGAATTGTGCCTGAGATTAATTAAGGCACTGTTCAACCAAATCTATCTAAATCGACCTGTGAATTTCTTTAGCGAGGCTATTCCGTTTACGATACATGACAGATTGATTTCATTTCTTTTTGTACTCTTGGAAATACGTAGGCTTGGAATTTGTGTTCCTAGAATTGACAGAATATTCAAAGAGATGAAAATGTTTCTGTTTTCATTGGTACCCATATTGAATCCGAATAGATATAGCCTATATCTTGTGTCCTCGCTTGTTGCACAGGTTACAGATGATATTGAATGGATGCAGTATGTAGAAAGATTAAAGAAAAGCGTTGATATGGAAGGACTTTTCACCAAGGATATGTATGATATGAGCATTTTACCAATCAATGGAATATCAGGAATGGTTTTGTTGATGTTTTTATATAATAGGTATTCTAACAATTCTATAAGTATAGACTTGGAAAGGGTTGAGGACCGTTTGGAAAGTTCTTTGTTTTGGAAGCGCTTCCAAAATGATGTAAGTTTTATGAAGAAGTATTATTCTCTTAATGGGTATTGTGGCATAAGATTATTGTTGGATTCAATAAAAAGTGGACGAAATGAAATATGATATGGATGACCTCGCTGTATTGATTCCTGTGAGAGTGGAATCGTTGGTGAGATTGGAGAATCTTCTTTCCGTGGTAAGATACTTACAGACGCATTTTTCTTTGGACATAAAAGTATGGGAAGCTGATGCTTTCAACAATCAATTTTTGGAGCGTCTGTTGCCTCCCGATGTGGAGTATAAGTTCATACAAGACGAAGACCCCGTATTTTACAGGACTAGGTATATCAATGACATGGTTGTTGATACGCAAAAGAAATTTGTGGCGATATGGGATGCCGATGTTGTCTTCCCTGTGATTCAGGTACATTCTGCCTTGGAGACATTACGGACAGAAGAGGCTACTTTTGTCTATCCTTATGATGGCATTTTTTTGGATACGAGCCCTATTGTTCGTCAGATGTTCATCGAGAGTGGTGATGTTGATATGTTGTGGAATTTGAGAGGTTTTATGCATGCTCCTTATGGTACGGATATGAGAGGTGGTGCTTTTCTTGCAAATAGAGAGGCATATATAAAAGCAGGCATGGAAAATGAAAATTTTTATGGTTGGGGACCGGAAGACTGGGAACGCATAGAGAGATGGAAGAACCTTGACTATCGTATTAAAACCATTGATGGAGTACTCTTTCACCTCACTCATCCTAGAGATATGAATGGTAAACATAACTCTGAGGGGCAGAGAAAAATCACTACGCAAGAAAAGGATAAAATCTGCTTCTCCTCTGCAGAGGAGATTCGGCAACACTTGAATTTGAAAAATTAATTATGCGCAAAAGTTTTCCTCATTATCAGCAACTCGACGAGATGGACTGTGGTTCCACCTCGTTGAGAATGATAGCCAAGTACTACGGCAAGGAGTACTCGGCGGAGATGCTGCGCCAGCATTGTCATATAACCCGAAATGGTGTGTCGATGCTGGGCATCAGCGAGGCCGCTGAGTATCTTGGCTTTCGTACGCTTGGGGTAAGGATTACCATGGAGCAGCTTGCACATGATGCTTCGCTTCCATGTATTCTCCATTGGAACCAGAATCACTTCGTGGTCTGCTACAAGGTGAAAAAATACAGGAGTGGTCGCTATCGTTTCTATATTGCTGACCCCGCTTCTCAGAAACTATGCTATACGGAAGAGGAGTTTTTGCACTGTTGGCTCAGTACCAAAGTGCATGGGCAGGATTGTGGTATGGCTTTATTGATGGCACCTGGTGTGAACTTCGGTAAGCGCAAGGAGGAATGCGAGAGCCATAAGCGTAACATAAAATTCTTTTTCAAGTATCTTAAGCCTTACCAACGTCAGGTGGGCTTGCTTCTCTTGGGAATGTTGCTGGGAAGCTTGTTGCAATTAGTTTTCCCTTTTCTGACACAGGCGTTGGTGGATAGGGGAGTCAATGGCAAGGACTTGGGCTTCGTCACGCTCATCCTGATAGCCCAGCTCGGGCTTTTCATCGCCCAGCTCAGCGTGAACTTTATCCGGGGCTGGATATTGCTGCATGTGAATACCCGAATTGACATAGCCCTGATTTCTGATTTCCTGGTCAAGCTGATGAAAATGCCGCTCCATTTCTTCGATACAAAGAAGATTGGCGACCTGATGCAGCGCATAGAAGATCATTCGCGCATAAAATCATTCCTGATGGGCAACTCGCTGGGTTTCATCTTTTCTCTTGCCAACTTTGTCGTGTTTTCAGTTGTGCTCGGTTATTATAGCCTTCTCGTGCTTGGTGTGTTTTTGTTGGGTAATACCTTATATATATTATGGGTTGCATTCTTCATGAAGTATCGCCGTGAATTGGACTATAAGCGCTTCAGCCAGTCGGCTACAGAACGCAACAAGATGATTCAGCTGATACAGGGAATGCAGGACATTAAACTCAACAACTGTGAGCGACAGAAACGATGGGAATGGGAACGTGTGCAGATGAGGCTCTTCCGCATCAGTATGAGAGGACTTAAGATAGGACAGTTTCAGCAGTCTGGCTCCGTGTTCTTTAGTCAAACCACCAATATCCTCATTACATTTATTGCTGCAAGAAATGTAATCATGGGCAACATGACGCTAGGTATGATGATGTCGCTTACCTATATCATCGGACAACTATCTGCCCCTATCAATGATTTCATAAGTTTTATCCAGGCGGTGCAAGATGCTAAGTTGAGCCTGGAACGCTTGAATGAGATTCATTCCCAGCCCGATGAGGATACGGACATAAAGGATAAGGCAACCGCTCTTCCTGCCGATAAGACCATACGGGTGGAACATGTTACCTTCAGCTATGATGGTGCGGAGCGCAACTATGCTCTAGACGATGTGAGTCTGGAAATACCGGAACGGAAGGTGACGGCGATTGTGGGGGAGAGCGGCTGTGGCAAGACCACGCTTATCAAGCTCCTGCAGGGTTTTTATTTGCCTAGCCATGGCAGCATCAAGATTGGTGGAACAGACTTGTGCGACATCAACCCTCATTATTGGCGAAGTATCACAGGTTCTGTAATGCAGGAGAGTTTTATCTTTAGCGACACCATTGCCCACAACATAGCTCTCGATACGGACCGACTTGAAATGGAGCGTGTGCAGCGTGCCGCCATCATGGCTAATGCCGATGGCTTTGTACGCAAGATGCCAATGGGATATTATACAAGAATTGGTATGGAGGGAAGTGGTGTGAGCCAAGGTCAGCGCCAACGCATATTGATTGCACGTGCCATCTACAAGAATCCGGAGTACATCTTCTTTGACGAAGCAACCAATGCCCTTGACACAACCAATGAGGCAGAGATTATGCATCATTTGAATACCTTTTACCACGGAAGGACTGTGGTGGTAGCTGCCCATCGCCTAAGCACGGTGAAGAATGCTGATCAGATACTAGTCATGAGACAGGGTAGGATAGTGGAGCAAGGTACGCATAAGGAATTGGTGGCAATGAATGGATATTATTATGACCTGTTAAAGAACCAATTGGAAAATTTCAATTCAACGTCACCTTCAATGGCATCAAGAAGTTGAATCCTGGCAAGATGATGAATCCCTTGCAGCAGCAATGTTGCAAGGGATTTTTCTTCACTAAAACTATGACTTGTTTTTATTAACGGCTTCTCAATAGGGATAATGCATAGAGAGGCAGTATGGTGACATGCCTTATGGCATCATCGTCCTGCTTGTCAATGTAATCAAATGATCCGAAATTCTCTAAGGAACAACGGAAGGCTTCGGTGAGCTTTTTCTCTCTCATGAATAGCCAGAGACTCTTCATGCCGCCTTGCGTACCCGGTTTGATTTCGATAGGGGTAATCTTCATGTTGTGGATTTCCAGATAGTCTATCTCGGCAACACTCTTCCCCTTCTGCTCCCAATAAAACATCTTCTGGCGCTGGATGCATGGTTTGTAACGCATCATCTCGAGTCCGGCAACCATTTCTGTTACACCTCCCTTATAGACAAGTTCCTGAGGGGTGCCGGCTAAAATAAGTTCTATGAGCTGCTGAGACAGGTCGCCTTCCAGTTGAAGCACGGCTAACAGTAATCCTGGGTCCAGAAAGAGAACCTTCATGCTTTTCTCGTCAGCTTCCGCATCCAGCGGAATACCATTGCCCGAGGTAGCGACCACAGGAGTAACGATTCCCGCAAGTGTCAACAGGCGGAGGGCTTCTCTGATTTGTGAACTCTGATAATCTGCTGATATTTGCTTGTATGTCAACTTCTCTCCTGCCTGATGACAGATGCCACGCATCGTTGTGCGCAGTAAATCTGGGTTGACTCTCTTTTTATACTTGCTGAAATCATCTTCGTATGTCAGTATGATGTCTTCCTGGATGTTTCTGCATCGGTTGAAATCGTGTGTCTTGGTCCATGCCAGAACAGATTCCGGCATGCCTCCAACAAGCAGGTAGGTGCGGAAGTATTCCACGAGTTTATCATGGAAGGCTTGATCTAAAGACTGGTTTCCGTATGCTTCATTCCGGAGAAGGATGAGTCCTTCTTCGTGATTGGCATACAGGAATTCATCGAAAGTCATCGGATACATGAAGAGCGAGTGAATCCTTCCTACTCCAAAAGTAGGGAGCTCCTGAAGCGCAAATTCCAGAAGTGATCCTGCGGCTATGACATGCAGCTCTGGATAATCTTCCTTGAAGAAGCGTAGTGCCATGATGGCTTCTGGGCATTCCTGAATTTCGTCGAGGAAGAGAAGCGTCTTACCTGCTTCTACAGGGACATTGATATAACTGCTGATTTTTTTAGCAATCAATCGTACGTCAATATCCCCCTGGAAGAAGGTTTTGATTGCCTTGTTACGTTCGAAGTTTACCTCGGCGAAATACTCGAATTGCTTTCCAAAGTTTTTGACTGCTGATGACTTTCCAACCTGTCGGGCACCACGAAGCAGCAAGGGTTTTCGCATGGAATCTTCCTTCCAGGCGATGAGTTCTGAGTCTATGTTTCTATGTATATATTCTGTCATAATTGTAACTGTTTGAATAACAGGCGCAAATATAGCGAAAATACTCAAATCCGAGAAATAAATCGCGTTAAAATACCCAAATCCGAGAAATAATCGGCGTTAAAATACTCAAATCCGAGAAATAATACGACCTGAACGGTTGAAATTACCCAATACGCCCTGAACCAACGGTCACCGTCCGAAGGGAAAGGTAAAGGGCAGAAGCTTCTAGCCCAGGGCATCGCCCTGGGTAATTATGGACGCGTCTTATTGATTGCTATTATACCCAGGGCGATGCCCTGGGCTAAGAGCTTTTGGGCTTTCAGCCCGTTTTAACCGTATAGCTTGTTTTTTTTATTGTCGGATAAGCCCGAAAAACCGACGTTTAGACGCATCTGGCAACAAATAGGCACGGTGGTCGGGAAAGGGTGGTTGTGAATATACATTTTTTTATATATCTTTGCAATCAATAAGAATCTTTTTTGTATAACCGATAAACATGTAAGGCTTATGAGACGGAAATTTCACAGTTAAACTTTTGTGTTCATGGCATTGTTGATGATGTTGATGACGTTCGCTTCATGCAGTAAAATCCAGGATTTGCTGAATGAGGGAGATGATGATGACGATGACGATGGAGGCATTAATCCACCGGAACTCGTGGAAGGAAGAATGGAAGACATCGCTCTTTCGGGTATCGTGAGAGATGCCAGCGGCACTCCAATCGAGGGTGTGAGCATCGTGAGCGGCTCTTCTGCTGCTACTACCAATACCGATGGATTCTTTGAATTCGACCAGATTCAGGTAGTAAGTGTCCTGAATCGCTCAGTAGTGAGATTCAGCAAGGCGGGCTATTTTGATGTGGTGCGTTCTATGGATGCTGACGATGATGCTGCCGATGGCGCAAGCTGGGAGGTAGTGATGTGCAAGAAGGAGAACAATGATTTCACCAGCATCAAGACCTATTCTTCTTCATCCGACCAGACCCTGCAGGCTGGCGAAATGAAGATTGATATGCCGCAGGATGGATACAAGGTGGATGGTACCGGACTCAGCTATACCGGAAAGGTGAAGTCGGAGATGGTGTATCTGGATCCTAACAATGAACGATTCTCTGAGATGATGCCGGGTGGCGACCTCGCCGCTGTGCGTTCCGACAACTCCAGCGCCCAACTGGTTTCCTATGGAATGACAGACCTGAACATGTATGCCGAAAATGGCGACAAGTTGCAGCTCAAGGATGGCTGCAAGGCAAAGCTTACTTTCCCGATACCAGCCGGAATGGGCGAGAATCCGCCAGCCAGCATCCCTTTGTGGAGCTTCAATGAGAAGACTGGTCTCTGGGAGGAAGAAGGAAGTGCCGCATTGCAGGAAAATGTATATGTAGGAGAAGTGGCTCATTTCTCTTGGGTTAATCTGGATGATCCTGAACAGCTGGCCACCGTGTGTGGATATGTTAAGGATGATATTGGCAAACCTCTGCCTGGAGTAAGATTGAACATAGGTCAGTTACAGTCTCCTACGTTAATAGGTTCTGATGGATATTATGAGCAGAAAGTTCCTGCAAATACAAAGTTCAATATAATCGTGAAATCACATTACTATGGTAGCAGCGGTCAGAACTCTACTGCGAAAGTATCGGCTATCTCTCCGGGTGTAAAACACCAAGTGGACATTATCCTGCCTCACATGGTTCGTGTATATGGTCAGGTAACGGATGAGCAGGGCACTGGTATTCGTGCTTCGGTATGGGTGAAGACTGATAAGTATAAGTCGCAAGTATGCCAGACCGATAAAGATGGAAATTTCTATATCTATATACCGAAGGATGTAAGGGGAAATGCTACCGCTTATGCACGTAATTATAAAGGAGAAGAAGTTGCCAAGGATATCATCATCACTGACGATGATATATGTGTATATCACCAGATTAAAGGTTCTGGATCTGCTGGTGACAATATGATTCATATCTACTCCGATGTCATGGGTGATGCAGAATGGTCTGTACCTACCTATACAAGTATGAAGAGTGGTGTCATTATCGTAGATGATACCTTGTCGCTGATGCCAGATGAAGATGCAGCTATCGGCCTGAATATAGCTATACCTCATTATGAAAGGGAGAAGAATACCTATCAGGATGGCGTATTGGTATATGCGGAAAATTTGGGTACAAGACATCGATTCGTTACTGCACCGGGAAAGAAAATGAAGTGTACCGTACAGAGAAATGGCGGCAATTTCGTGTTCTCTTTAGAGGGATATGGTAGTTATGTCAATGATTCTACTGAAGAAGGTGATGAAAATGCCAAGTTGATAGGTAAGGATATGAGCTATCCGCTTCTGGCTGCATTCAAGTCTCTTCGCAACATCATGCCTGTAGATGCCGGATTCCCTTCTTTCACTCCACAGCTGGAGGCGAAGGCTCCTTTTGCTGTGTTGATTACAGAAAGTGGTAAAGTCGGCAAGGGTGGAATCGTTTTTTATAACGGTGGAAGCAGCGACTATCAGACGCTGAAGAATGCTGCAGCCAAGCAGGGCTTCACCAATCTGGGCGAGGACAATGACGAAAAAGAAGGAACTATGTCTGTTTACTTCTATTCTGCAAAGAAGAAAGCCCTGATTTCGCTGGAATATAACCCTAAAGCCTCAGGCATTACAGGCAAGACCTGTTGGACCAATGCTGAAGAGCAAGCCCCTATCTATATGATGGTATTGGATGGCGTTACCGAGGATATGCTCGAAAAGATGTTTGAGGATGATGCCGATGACACCCGCAGCACCCGAGTAACAGCCCGCAGGCATCTCAATCCGATATCAAAATGTAAGTTTGATGGCTTTAAGAAGAAAAAAATGTTCAAAAAGCTTGTCCGTTTGCGTTAATTTGCCTATATTTGCAAGGTAAATTCGTAGAAAACCAAACTTTCGCAGTCCAGGACAGCGAAAGTTCTATAGGAAATGATAGAAATGATGAAAAATGATAAGCTTAACCTCTGGCAGGTTCTCCTGCCTCTCTTGCCTCTGCTGATGCTTCTGGCTTCCTGCCGGAAATCGGCAGAGGAAACTGCTGATAACCTGCGTATCGAAAAACTGCATCAGCTCGATGAACTCCTCAATGCGCAGTCGCCGCAGGCTAAGACGGAAATAGAAAAAGGTATGAAGCTGGCGAAAGACAGCCTCACGTTTTATGAGTATTATGCCAGGAAGGGAAGATGGTTCTGCCAGTCGGCAACGCCCGATTCTACGGTAGGCTATGTGGACCGCACCCTGCGTTTCGCCCTTCGTCAGCCCGATACTCCGCGCCGCAACGGACTTCTTGCCTATACCTACAACTGCCAGGGCATCAACTATCATAATTTTCATAGCAAGGCAGACGAGGTGGTTTCGCTCTACCAGTCTGCCTATGCCTATTCCATGCGTAGCGATGTGCAGCATCAGGCGCCTAGCATCTGTGCCAATCTGGGTGATGCCTATCTCTTCAAGAATCAGTTGCCGCAGGCTGCCTCCTGGTATCGCCGTGCGCTCTTTCTGGTAGATTCCCTCCAGTTGCCCAAGGAGGAGAATGTCTCCCTCTATGTGGGGCTGGCTACCATCTACCTGAAACTCAATGATTTCGATGCATCGCTCCAGTGCTATCAGCAGACGGAAGACCATCTCCCGCAGATGTCGCTGGCTATGCAGGCGTATTACCTGAACAATTACGGCAACTACTACTATTATAAGAAAGACTATGCCCAGTCGCTCCGTAAATTCCTGCAGCTGAAGCAGTTGCTGGAGAAGCACAAGAAGGGTGACTGCTTCGACATGTATCTCTGCAAGCTGAATATGGCAGATGTGTATCTCAATCTGGACAGCATTGCCCAGTCGGAGAAATATCTTGCCGAGAGCGAGCCTTTCATGGTGGCCAACCACGATCGAGAGGCGGTATATTACTGTAATACGATTCATATCGGTCAGGAGGTGAAGAAGGGAGATATGGCGGCTGTTACCCGCATTCTGGACAGCGAGAGGCGGCAGTTCGGAGAGAATCTCAGCAATCTCGTAGCCTTCAACCTGCGCCAGATCCGCAATCAGTATCTGCAGCAATATTACCTCGCCAAGGGCGATTACCGCATGGCATTCGAGAATCTTCGCAGGGATATGCAGAAGAATGATTCGCTGGATCACAACAGAATCAAGATGAGAGCTTCTGAAATCATGGACCGCTTTACCCAGGATACGCTGAAACTGCACCACGACCTGGTGCTTGAGCACAAGACGGCACAGCTGCACCAGACCCGCTTCATCGCCCTGGCGGTGGTGCTGCTGATTCTGCTGCTGTGCATGTTCTTCGTTATCAAGAGCATGCGATCCGGCAAGCGGCTCGAAGAGAGCAGGCATCGCATACTGCAGTTGAAGCTGGAAGGGGCAAGAAACCGAATCTCCCCTCATTTCGTGTTCAATGTCCTCAACAACAAGATTCTGCATGCCGGTACGGCGGAAGCCGACGAGCTGATGGGGCTTGCCCGCTTGATACGCAGCAACCTCGACCTGTCCTGCCAGCCGAAGGTATCTCTAGCCGCAGAGATCGGTTTCGTGAAGCAGTATCTGGCGGTGGAAACTCCGCTGATGGGCGATGATTTCGATTTCTCGCTGCAGATAGATCCCGAAGTGGATGTGGAGAATACGTATATCCCGTCGATGTTTGTCCAGATTCTCGTAGAGAATGCCCTGGTTCACGGGCTGAGAGGCTGGGAGGGAAGGAAGATCTTGCAGGTAAAGGTAGGTAGAAAGCAGCCGGGCTATACCGTGGTTTCCGTGCTGGATAACGGCAGGGGATTCGATATCCGCCAGAAGGGGAAGAAGCGTACCGGACTGGGCATCATCACCCAGACCCTGGCAGTGGTGAACGAGCATAATCGCCGTAAGATGACCTTCTCGCTGCAGAACCGGAAGGCAGAAGACGGCAGCGTGGCTGGATGTCTGGCGCAGGTATGCATACCCGATGGCTTCGTGATATAGCAGGACTTGCGGAATTTGAATATATACAATATAATAAGGTGTATGAAAGTTGTAATCATAGACGACGATAAATCTTCAGGCAAGGCTTTGGCAGATTTATTGGAAACGAAATACGATATGGAGGTGCTGGGATGCGCGCTTTGTGGGCTTGACGGCCTGGCGATGGTAAACAGGTACCAGCCCGATGTGCTCTTCCTGGATGTCCAGCTGCCCGATGTGAATGGCTTGGATTTCCTGGATAAGCTGTCGGGATTCGTGCACCGCCGCTGCCAGGTGGTGATGTACACGGCATACGATGAATATATCCTGACAGCTTTCCGCAAGAAGGCTTTCGATGTGCTGCTCAAGCCTATCAATCCCCAGGAGCTGGATACCATCGTCAGACGACTGGAGAAAGAGGCTGAGAAAGAAGCAGAGAAAGAGGCTGAGAGAGTGGTAGGGGCTGGCGTGAAGAACGCACCCGTTGCTAACGGCAAGCTGCTCTTCTATACCAACTCCGTGGATTTCAGACTGGTGGATAAGGAGAATGTCTGCCTCTTCCAGTATAATCACGAAGTGAGATGCTGGGAGGTGGTGGTAGCTGACAACAGGAAGCCTATCAGGCTGAAACGCAGCGTGAAGAGCACCGACCTGCTTGCGCTCGCCCCTCATTTCATGCAGGTAAACCAGAAGTTCATCGTCAACATCAATTACCTCATCGAGGTGGTTGACAATGTGTGCCATTTCTATCCTCCTTTCGATGAAATCGACTATGTAAAGGTGGGCAGACTCTATAGAAAGAAATTGATAGATAGATTCTTAAGTATTTAAAAACATAATAATTATGATGAGAAATAAGTATTCGGTCATCATCATGATGATTGCCCTCTTCGGAGGACAGACAGCCCTGGCACAGAAGGCAGGACGCGTAAAGAAGCAGAAAACGAAGGTACAGACGGAAGAAGTAAAGGCTGTGGTTCAGGAGGAACAGCCTGCAGTGCCGGAGAAGGTCATCCCTGAAACTCCTCCCGTTCCGCAAGACCGGCTGGACACCCTCTATTACAACAAGAGTTGGAAGGTAACCCCTAACAAGGCTTTCGCCAACTATTATCGCCTGGCGCTCTATCCTGCTGATTCTACGGCAGCCAAGGAGTTCCGCACCTACTATATGAGCGGCGAACTGCAGGGCGAAGGCTGCTTTGTGGTCCTCGACAGGAAGGATGATGCCAAGAGCCAGTTTGCCGGCACCTTTACCACCTATTTCAAGGATGGACAGGTAGAGCAGAAGAAGACCTATCAGGCAGGACTGCTCTCGGGCGAATATACCTCTTATTATAATAACGGCAACGTGAAGGAGCATTTCTTCATGAACCAGGGCAAGAAGATGGGGGTAGGAGCCTCTTTCACGGAGAACGGCAGGGTGTGCACCCTTACTCCCTACAAGAATGATATCCCTGAAGGATTTTTTGTAGTGGTGGATGCCGACGGCAACTATTCCAAGTATTCGCTCACCGACCACCAGCCTATCCTGGAAACCCCTTCGCCTGATGAAATCCTCACCGAGTATAAGAACGGTGTGGCATGGCCTTACTACAACAAGAACGGACTCATCGTGGGCGTGAGCAATTCGATGGTGGATGAGAACATCGGCGATTACCGCGAAATCGGCGTCTTCATCGTCAACAAGAGCATGATCAATGTGGATATTGACCCTTCTCAGATTGAAATCTACGATATGAAGGGCGGCAAGCGAAAGGATTTCGAACTGGTGAGCGCTGATGAGTATGACAAGAAAATCTTCAAGTTCAAGAAGAAGGTGGCTAAGCGTGCGGTAAAGAACAAGGCGATAGTGCAGACCGAACGTGAGAACAATGTGAATGCCAACCTGGGCGCATAGGTGTTTGATGCCGGAACCTCCAATACGCTGAAGGATTTCCAGACCCGTATCTGCCGGATGCAGCAGCTGGAAGACGGCAACCGCATGAAGTATTCCGACAAGATGCCTGAGGACCTGGGCTATCTGGAGCGCACCACCATCCATCCGGGCGAAGTGGTTTCGGGCTATCTCTATACCACCGACCGCAAGGCTGCCGATCTCTTTGTCAAGGTAAAGATCAAGGGCATCGACTATCTCTTCGAGTGGAAGGCAAGCAAGAAGAAATAACGTGTGTGAGATGTGAATACTAACGATAAAAAAAATAATGTAATGATGAAAAAGATTTTGATGATGGCCATTTTGTGCCTCGTATTTACAACAAGTGGTTTTGCACAGTTCAAGAGAACTGCATTCAATCATGTGGGTCTGAATGCAGGCGTGGGTACCGAAGGTATCAGTATCGGTGTTGCGGCTCCTATCTCCAATTTCGTGGAGCTGGAGGCAGGCGTGGATATTCTGCCTAAGATGCTCAAGATATCTGAGCAGATGAACATAGAGGCAGATGCCTCTATCATCGTTCAGGGACAGTCGGTGAGGATTCCTGATTCACCGGTGGATGTGGATGCAGATTTCTCCCGTACAGCCTTTCATGCCAAGGCGAATATCTATCCTTTCGGCGGCAACAGCAAGTTCTTCGTGGCTGCCGGCTTCGCTATGGGCGGCGCTAAGCTTGCCAAGCTGAGCGGTCACAGCGATGATCTGGCGCAGTTTATCAGTCGATATCCTGAATATTCAGATGAAATTCTGAACCACGTAGGTGCGGAACTCTCGGATTATAATATCAAGTTCGACAAGAATGGTGATATCAATGCCGACCTGCGCTGCAATTCCTTCCGCCCTTATCTCGGTCTGGGCTTCGGAAGAGTGGTTCCCAAGAACCGTCTGGGCTTCCGCTGGGAGATCGGCTGCCAGTATATGGGCAAGCTGAAGATCTATCAGAACGGCGAGAAGGTAGATGTCAGGAAAGCTCTCAATGATTCGATGGGTGAAGATGGCGGCGACATCGCCGATATCGTGGATAAAATCCAGTTCTATCCTGTGCTCAAGTTGCAGATTGTGGGCAGAATCCTGTAATCAAAATAAGAAAAGTTTGAATTATACATAAAAAAACGGGCAAAATGGTAGCAGTTAGCCAATTATTTCGTAACTTTGCACCCGCAAACTTATAAAATAATAAAAGAAGAATGGCTAATTTGAGATTTGAGGTTGTAGCCGAGGCCTTTAAAAAGAGACCTGTTGAGGTGGAAACTCCCAAGGTGCGCCCTTCGGAGTACTTCGCCAAGTATGTATTCAACCGCCAGAAGATGTACAAGTATCTGCCATCCGATGTGTACGAGAAACTCATCGATGTGATAGACAACGGTAATCGTCTGGACCGTTCCATCGCGGATGCCGTGGCTGCCGGCATGAAGCTCTGGGCTGAGGAAAACGGGGTAACACATTATACTCACTGGTTCCAGCCATTGACAGAAGGTACTGCCGAGAAGCACGATGCCTTCGTGGAGCACGATGGTAAGGGTGGTATGATAGAGGAATTCTCCGGCAAGCTGCTGGTGCAGCAGGAACCGGATGCCAGCTCTTTCCCTAACGGCGGTATCCGTAACACCTTCGAGGCTCGCGGCTATTCTGCATGGGATCCTACATCGCCTGTGTTCATCATCGACGATACCCTCTGTATCCCTACCATCTTTATATCTTATACAGGTGAGGCGCTGGACTACAAGGCTCCATTGCTCCGCTCGCTCCATACCCTGAGCGAGGCGGCTACCGAGGTGTGCCACTACTTCTACCCACAGGTAAAGAAGGTGCAGACCAATCTCGGATGGGAGCAGGAGTACTTCCTGGTAGATGAGAGCCTCTATTCGGCACGTCCCGACCTGATGCTCACCGGACGCACTCTGATGGGCCACGATTCGGCTAAGAACCAGCAGATGGACGACCATTATTTCGGAACTATCCCAGAGCGTGTGCAGGCTTTCATGAAGGATCTTGAAATCCAGGCTCTCGAGCTCGGCATCCCTTGCAAGACCCGCCATAACGAGGTGGCTCCTAACCAGTTTGAGCTGGCACCTATCTATGAGGAGTGCAATCTTGCAGTAGATCACAACATGCTCCTGATGAGTCTGATGAAGCGTGTGGCTCACAAGCACGGTTTCCGTGTGCTGCTTCACGAGAAGCCATTCGCCGGCGTCAACGGTTCCGGCAAGCACAACAACTGGAGTCTCTGCACCGATACCGGTGTGCTGCTTCATGCAGCAGGCAAGACTCCTGAGGATAACCTCCGCTTCGTAGTCTTCATCGTAGAGACCCTGATGGGTGTATATAAGCACAACGGACTGCTGAAGGCATCCATCATGAGTGCAACCAATGCCCACCGTCTGGGAGCCAACGAGGCACCTCCAGCCATCATCTCTTCATTCCTCGGAAAGCAGTTGACCGACCTGCTCGACCATATCGAGAAGGCAGACAAGGAAGAGCTCTTTGCCCTGGCTGGCAAGAAGGGAATGGAGCTGGATATTCCGGAGATTCCGGAGCTGATGATCGACAATACCGACCGCAACCGTACCTCACCATTCGCCTTTACCGGCAACCGCTTCGAGTTCCGTGCCGTAGGTTCTGAGGCAAACTGTGCATCTTCTCTCATCGTATTGAATGCAGCCGTAGCTGAGGCGCTCGAGAACTTCAAGGCTCGCGTGGATGCCTTGATAGCCAAGGGCGAGGACCAGACATCGGCTATCATCGACATCGTAAGAGAGGACATCAAGACCTGCAAGCCTATCCGCTTCGACGGCAACGGCTATTCTGACGAGTGGAAGGAAGAGGCTCAGAAGCGTGGATTGGACTGCGAGGCATCCTGCCCGGTAGTCTTCGACCGTTACCTGGACAAGGAGAGCATCGAGATGTTTGCCAAGACCAACGTGATGAGCGAGAGTGAGCTGAAGGCGCGCAACGAGGTGAAGTGGGAGACCTATACCAAGAAGATTCAGATTGAGGCTCGTGTGATGGGCGACCTGACCATGAACCACATCATCCCAGTGGCTACCCACTATCAGAGCCGTCTGGCAAAGAATGTAGAGGGTATGATTCACATTTTCGGAGGCGAGGAAGGCAAGAAGCTGACCGCCCGCAACGTGAAGATCATCCGTGAGATAGCCGAGCGCACCGAGTCGATAGAGCGTGGTGTTGAGGCATTGGTGGATGCCCGCAAGGTAGCCAACAAGATAGAGAGCGAGCGTGAGAAGGCTGTAGCCTATCACGATACGGTAGCTCCGAAGATGGAAGAAATCCGCTATCAGATCGACAAGCTGGAGCTGCTCGTAGCAGATGAACTCTGGACCTTGCCGAAGTATCGTGAGCTGCTGTTCATCCGCTAAGGCTGATTCCGTATCAATTCCGTGCGTAATCGGTACAGCAGGATGCTCTTCCGATACTCCGCGTAATCCGATGAATAAAAATAAAGAATAAATAAAAAAAGAGGATGTGTCATGAACTTATGGCACATCCTCTTTTTTTTGAGAAGCAATTGATAAAAAATCTAAGATACCTTGAGCAGTTCTACGACATGCAGCTCGTTACGCCCAGAGAGGCGGCAATAGCGGTCAAGATAGATATTACTATCTGCAATACGGTTTTCCAGGTTTCTTTCTTCATACGCAGTTTTTTTAGTAATTAATGATTATTGATTAATTCCGTTAGGCGTTTCGGCGGATTTGCAATCCGCCGTTAAAAAACGTCCTAACCTATTTGAGCTCTGCGGATTTGCAATCCGCATCAAGCAAGATTTACAAACTTACGTTGTCGCCGCCGCCGTCTGTTCCGCTGTCAGTTCCACCGCCAGTACCCTGGCTAGTTCCGCCGCCCTGCGATGTTCCGCCGTTATCCTTGTTAGTCTCCCCGCCAGCGCCCTGGCTAGTATCACCTCCGCCCGGAGTGTTCTCCGAGCTACCGCCATCAACGGCTCCCGATGTATAGTCATCGTATGCCACGATCTTGGTGAGCTTCTTCAGCTCGGCATTGCTCCAGGTCTTCGTGTTTCTCACAATCAGGTGTACGCCCTGCACGCTAGCCGCCGTCACCTTCTCTTTGCTCACCTCGCCACGCGAAGTCATACCGATGGAGAACAATCCGAGGTCGGAGAAACGAACGCTCTTACCATCCAGGATCAGATGCTTCAGGCAGTCGAGGGTATCCATCAGCACGCCGTGGATGGTGCCTCGGCTGTATGGAGAGTTGTGCTCAGAGATATGAGTCACGAAATCCTCGAAACTCATCTCACGGTCGCTCACGGCAGTAGCATACCAGAGTTTCTTACCAGCGTTCTCACCCGTCTGAGGAGTACGCATAATCTTACGATACTTACTAGTTCCTTGTCCCATAGTCAATCAGTTTTTTAAAGGGTTAATAATTAATTTTTTGACGATGCAAAGGTACGGCTTTTTTAGGGAACCGCCAAAAATCAGGGTGTGATAAGCCCCGATTTTCAGCAGCCCCAGTTTCCAAATCCCGTTAATAATCCTAACTCGTAATTTTGAAAAAGAGAAACCATAGTTTCCCAGCTCACAAACCATAGTTTTTCTCCTCAAAAGCTATCACAATAACAGTTATCACAGTTTCTCGAAACACTTTTCTTTTTCTCATTCCAGAACTAACTATATATATTATATATTTATAATAATAATATATATAGTTAAATTCTATTTAACATTTTCCTTTCCTTCAGATACCCCCTCCGTAAAAACTGTGATAACTGTTATTGTGATAGCTGTGATGTGAGGATGAAAGTTCCACAAATCACCGAATAAAGAATAATAGACTACAAAAAAACAAGTCAATTGCACAATTTTGTCTCATTTATGTAGAAAAACACCCCCGTAGTTGCGTTTTCTCGTAAAAATCAGTTATCTTTGTAGGCGAAATGGCATTAAAAGGAAACTAAGAATTTCAAAAAAGGGTAATGATATGGAAAATAAAGATAATATACCGCAGTTCGTGAATAGCGACTCCTTCATGGCAGACAAGAACTATGTGAAGTGGTTGTCTGACCTGAAGAAACGCTTCCGCATGGCACAGCTCAAAGCTGCAGTCAAAGTGAATACGGAAATGCTCAAATTCTATTGGAGTTTGGGCGAGGACATCTGTGAGAAGCAGAAACAATATAAGTGGGGGGCAAACTTCATGAAAAGATTGAGCCTTGATTTGCGTGCGGAATTTCCACAAGCTGAGGGATTTTCATGGTCTAATCTCTATAAAATACGCAAATGGTATTTGTTTTATTCTTCACAAATTGAATTTTTGTACCAAGCTGGTACAAAATTACAAAAGGTGGATAATGCAACAACCCCAATGCCAGACTTACTGCAATTTGTTCCTTGGAGACATCAAACGGTTATTGTTTCCAAATGCGACACAATAAACGCTGCGATGTTCTATCTCAACAAGGTGGTTGAAGGCAACATGAGCCGCACGGAATTGGAGCATGTTATTAAGGCTCAACTGTACGAGCATACAGGCAAGGCTTTGAATAACTTTGATGTTACACTGCCACAACCTCAAAACGCATTGGCAACAGAGATTATAAAAGACCCTTACAAGTTGGATTTCTTCTCATTGCCGAGCAAGTTCAACGAAATGGACTTGGAGAATAAATTAGCAACCAATATTACTCGCTTCCTTTTGGAACTGGGTAAAGGGTTTGCGTATGTCGGTCGACAGATGGAACTTGACACGCCAAGTGGCAAGTCTTACTTTCCCGACATGGTGTTCTATCATACTCGGCTGAAATGCTATGTGGTAGTAGAACTGAAGATTGTGGATTTTATGCCAGAGTTCATCGGCAAACTGAACTTCTATGTTTCGGCTGCTGACGAGTTGCTTAGAGGTGAGGGAGACAATCCAAGTATTGGTATTCTCCTTTGCAAGGACAAAGATTCGTCTGTGGTAGAATGGTCTCTGCGTGGCATAACTACTCCTTTGGGGGTGGCAAGCTATCAGCTGCAAGAGGTCTATGAACGAACATTGCTTGAAATAAAACAGGAAGCCTCTGAGGAAGAATAATAAGAACGTTTGAAATCTGCCACACGCTTTTGCAGGTAATCCGAAGATTTGCGTATTTTCTAATGTTTCCGCTAAAAAGATTTGCGTATTTTCTAAGATTTTTCCGTCAATGAGCTGCTGTAAATAGAAGTTTCTTTTTTTCTGCATATTCTTGACTTTACGAAGATTTTTTGGCAATATTGCCACTTTTTCTCTGCAAAGAGACGATTTTTCCCTTAAAAACAACACTCTTACAGAGATTTTTTGGCAATATTGCCATTTTTTCTCCGTAAGTGAAAAGGCAGTTCCTTAAAAAATGCACGAACTGGGGCGGTAACTCATTTTTTAAGGACTTGGAATCTACATATTTATGCTAAAATAATAAAATAATCAACAGCAAATCAATTATTTTCAACTTTTTATTGTATTTTTGTCCCCATATTATAATATTGCATTATCGGAAGATGAAAATGAATGATATACAGAAGCGTGAGGATGCTCTCTTTATGGGGTAGGTCGTTATATCGTAGAAGATGAACAAAATGGCAATAAACGTGCAGCGTATGGAAAGGCGATTCTAAAGAACCTTTCAAAACGATTGCTGGATAAATATGGTAAAGGATGGTCTGTTGCTACACTCAAAAATGCAAAGAAATTCTATTGTGTGTATTCAGAAAAGCTAAGCACTGTTTATCCTATTGATGGAGAAAAAGCTAAACACTGTTTAGCCAATTCAGAAGAAATCAAAAAGTCGCTTTCTCCTTTGAGTGAATCAGGAATTACGATGCACACATTTACACTTTCGTGGTCTCACTACTTAGTCCTTATGCGTATCAAAAACCAGGATGAACGCAACTTTTATGAAATAGAATGCTTACGGCAGGATTGGAGTGTACGACAGCTTCAACGTCAGTATGCTTCAAGTCTTTATGAGCGTCTAGCCCTTAGTCGCAACAAGGACGAGGTGATGCGTCTTGCCAACGAGGGACAAACCATGGAGAAGTCTTTGGACGTTATAAAGAGTCCTTTTTCTTTGGAGTTTCTCGGCTTGAAGCCTGATGAAAGTTATAGTGAGTCAAAACTGGAGAGTGCCATCATCAGCAAGATGCAGAATTTCCTTCTTGAAATGGGAAAGGGATTCCTTTTTGAGGCACGACAGAAACGCTTCACTTTCGATGAAGACAACTACTATGTAGATTTAGTGCTTTACAACCGCTTGTTACAGTGCTATGTACTCATCGACTTGAAGATAGACAAGCTCACTCATCAGGACCTCGGACAGATGCAGATGTATGTCAACTACTTTGACCGATATGTAAAGCAGGACTTCGAGAAACCTACCATCGGTATCTTGCTTTGCAAGGAGAAAAACGATGCGTTGGTAGAACTCACTCATCCTAAAGACGCAAACGTCTATGCAGCGGCTTACCAGCTCTATCTGCCCGACAAAGCCTTGCTGCAAGCCAAGGTGAAGGAATGGATTGCAGAGTTTGAGGAGAATGAAGAAATAAAGAAACTGGAGGAAGATTAAACAAAACTCAGAATGAATACACAAGCGTTACGCCAAAAGATACTCGACCTTGCGATACATGCTTGCTGATCTCCATCATACCCAGGGCGATGCCCTGGACTAGGAGTTTTTGGGCTTTCAGCCCGTTTCAACCATACAATTAGAATTATTTTATAGATTTTTTCGGAAAATCTTTTGAGTTTCAGTTTTTTTATTATCTTTGCCGATATAAATGAAAACGGCAACCCGCCTCTGACGAGCTCAACGCTTATCGGAGGTGGGTTGTTCGCGTTTTATACCCCTGTGAAGGGGAATGATATAGGTATTAATTACTGTTTAAAAAAAATAGGTAAAACACATGTAAATCAGGATATTAGAGATGAAGAATAATTCCACCATTGTAGTGGTAAATATAGAACAAGGTAGAAAAATCTTCTAAAGAAGTACTTCTCTACAAATGGTTTTCTGCCATAAACAGAAAAATATGGCAAGATTAAAAAGACTGGTTCTGGTAGTCGATGAGAATGCCGTAAACCAGGTTTTAAAGATGCTGACTGCGATTGCGGAGCTTTCGCAGCGGAAGATTGAGGTAGCTTCAGAAGATGAAATTGAAGCTATGAGTGAAAAGGAAGACGCAGTAAATGATAATAAGTCTTCTGAAAGTTTTAAGGGAAACAACGCTCAAGTTGCAGATGATCCTGAGTATAAGTTGCTGTTTTCGGAGAAAGGACGTCGCGTGCTGAATCAACTCCGTGATATCCAGGTGCTGGACGATAACTATCAGCCTGATCATCTTTCTTGGACGAAGAAGGGATATTTGGCATACCAGATAGCTTTCAAGCTGGGTATTACCCGTGTCTGGAAGATTATGGGTGGTTTCTGGCATCTCGACAGCCATTCGCTGAAGACTGGTAGAGACAAGGCTGAAAGTACGCTGAAGATTCAGGCCTTTGAAGAGAAAATCAAGCCGATTTTTGGCAGATAGAGGTTTTTTATCGTAGTTTTTACGATTTTTTCTGGTGCTACCTGCTGCTATGGCACCAGTCGGGCAGCAGGTAAGATTCAAAATATCGCCGTACATTTGCCCCAGATTTCAGAACGATACCGCTTCTGAGGTCTGGGGCTTTTGCGTTTTCTATCGCCAGGATGCTGGCATAGTTTTCCTGCCATGTTGTAAGTGGCGCAGCGTATCAGCCCATCGGTCTTTGACAAGGTTGATACATTTTTTATTGCAGAACTTTTTGTGAGGAAGTTAGAGGAGTTAACTCCTCAACTTAAAATATTTGCGGAAACTTTTAGCGTGTATTTTTTGCAAAGGTATCCGTCGGGTACCTTTTATATATTTACTTAATTTTTTTTGCTTATGATGAATTCAAAAATTCAGAAGGCAGAGGATGGCAAGAATGCCGGCTATGCCAAGAAGAGTGTGCAGACTGGTAAGAAGGTGGCCGACAAGAAGGAAGCCAATAAGAAACAGGCTGTACAGGTTGCTGTGTTTGAGAATCCGGAGTTCGGAACGGTTCGCACTACTATAGATGAGAAGGGCGAGCCTTGGTTCTGTGCAAAGGATTTGTGTGATGTGCTCGGGTATAAGAATTCGTCTTGCGCTGTGAACCAGCATGTTAGGTCTAGCGATGTAGCAAAACGCTATGTTGCTAGAC